>Ga0182030_10010100_pt1 | contig 19253 bp, 14 predicted proteins | sample 812S3MmetaG_FD_121299 | JGI IMG/M metagenome (GOLD analysis project Ga0182030, IMG submission 121299) | Permafrost microbial communities from Stordalen Mire, Sweden - 812S3M metaG (Illumina Assembly) | ecosystem: Environmental > Terrestrial > Soil > Wetlands > Permafrost | place: Sweden... | reverse complement strand
CTTGCAGTGTGGGTGCATTAGTACCGGCAGTTTGAGAGTTGCTTGTTTGAGCTTGAGTGTTGATTACCTGTTGGTTGCCCATCGAACCTTGACCAGCTGATGTAAATGCGTCAGCGGCGGTGGCAACTTGACCTTGAGCGTGGGCTGGAGCGATTGAAAGACCGAGAGTCAAAGCGGACATAACGGCAAAAGATGCGGCGGATTTAGTAAGTGAAATTTTCATACAAGAACAACCTCCCCGGTTGAGTCTCTGTAACAGGAATAACGCGTTAAAAGTGAGTGTGGTAAGGGTTTCAGGTGGCACTCTCAGAACTGAGCGTGGGTATAGATTAATCGTACCCAAGCATGAAGTCAAGCGCGATTTTGTAAGCCAGGCAACATTTTATGAACAAAATTTAGGAATTCGTAAAAACAGGCTGTTCAAAACAAAAGAGACGATACCGGTCCAATTCAAACGACTTTTATACGCCTCAAAAAAGACGACCCAGGCTGAGCCCAGGTCGTCCCTAATATCGATTGATTCGGGCCGGTTAGCTGAACAAATTAGCGTCGCGGGCTGATGCTACGAGCCAGTTGATGCAACCTGGTGTGGCCAGACCGCCTGTCACACCAGCAGCGCCGAAGAGAACTTTCTTCATAGCTTGTTGAGTGCCTGCAGCCATGTGCATGAAGCCCATAATCATGGTTGGTCCGCCCCAGGCTATTCCCAGGATTTCCATACCGTTAGCGATGATGTTCAGCAATGCTTCTAAGTTAGCCAGGTTGTTGACGCGGACAGTACCAGCCGTGTTCACACCTGTGATATAGGTGGCATCAGCGCCTTGTGGACCGACCGTACCATTGGTGGCAGCTTGCAACGTTGGTGCATTGCTTCCAGGACCCTGAGCGTTGCTTGTTTGAGCTTGAGTATTGATTACTTGTTGGTTGCCCATCGAACCTTGACCAGCTGATGTGAAGGCATCAGCGGCGGTGGCAACTTGACCTTGAGCGTGGGCTGGAGCGATGGAAGCGACTGCGGCTACTACTGAGAAGCTGAGTGCGGCCATAGAAAGTGCGCGGAATGATTTCATAAGTACCTCCTTCGAGGCTGATTGAAAATTTGTAGTAAAGACAACTGGTGATTCGATACTGCAAAAATCGCAGGCCCCTTTTGAATCACCAGAACACAATACGTGATTCCCCTACTGAAGTCAAGAGAAATTTAATGAGCTCTATTGGTACCTGTTTGGCATCTTCTGCATGAGCCAGTGCGGCATATAAGCGTCGCGGAAAAAAATCTTACCAGTAGTACCGCAAAAAAAGCCCGGTTGAAATTCAACCGGGCTTTCGTATTTGGATCTGATTCGAACTAGCTGAACAAATTAGCGTCACGAGCGGATGCTACGAGCCAGTTGATGCAACCTGGTGTTGCCAGACCGCCTGTCACACCAGCAGCACCGAAGAGTACTTTCTTCATAGCATCTTGAGTGCCTGCAGCCATGTGCATGAAGCCAAAAATCATAGTAGGTCCGCCCCAGGCAATTCCCAGGATTTCCAAACCGTTAGCAATGATGTTGAGCAAGGCTTCTAAGTTAGCTAAGTTGTTGACGCGGACCGTACCAGCAGTGTTGACACCAGTGATGTAGGTGGCATCTGCGCCTTGCGGACCGACTGTACCGTTGGTGGCAGCTTGCAATGTTGGTGCATTAGTACCAGCAGTTTGAGCGTTGCTTGTTTGAGCTTGAGTGTTAATTACTTGTTGGTTGCCCATGGAACCTTGACCAGCTGATGTGAAGGCATCAGCGGCGGTGGCAACTTGACCTTGAGCGTGGGCTGGGGCGGTGGAAGCGACTGCGGCTACTACTGAGAAGCTGAGTGCGGCCATAGAAAGTGCGCGGAATGATTTCATGAGAAACTCCTTCGAGGCATATTTAAAGTTTGTAGTAAGTTGGGAGGGTGATTCGGTATTGCGAAAAGTGCAGGTCCCGTTGTGTGAATCACTCGAACACAATAAGCGATCACAAAGGAGAAGTCAAGAAAAATTTTTATCGCCCCGGAGAGGGCGTGGAAGGGCGTTTCCAGCATTACGTCGATCGTCAATCAAAAAAGGTTTTGAGCCATTGGTGATAACAGAATCAGATTGATTGCGTTTTTCGGTTCGAGTTAGGTAGGCTCTAATATAGATAAAGTTCTTACTCACGAAGAGTACGATCAAGGAGCCTGGAAGAAGCGTTACCAAAAGAGGAAGGGCAAAGGTTGAGGTCGAAATTAAAACCGATAAGAAATACCTTGAGTGCATCAAGCGCTTTCCGCTGAAACCAATACACTCGACGGAAGAAAACGACGCGGGCAAGTCTTTCGTTGCCTCAAGTATTGAAGTTGACGAATCGTTTTAAATTGGCTCCCACAGGCTTTATTAAGAAGCAGAAGTAGGCGCGATTTCGCCCCGCGAGTACAGCCCACAAAAAAGCCCGGTTGAAATTCAACCGGGCTTTCGTAATTGGATCTGATTCGAACTAGCTGAACAAATTAGCGTCACGAGCGGATGCTACGAGCCAGTTGATGCAACCTGGTGTGGCCAGACCGCCTGTCACACCAGCAGCGCCGAAGAGAACTTTATGCATTGCTTGTTGAGTGCCTGCAGCCATGTGCATGAAGCCCATGATCATGGTTGGTCCACCCCAGGCAATTCCCAGAATTTCCATACCATTAGCAATGATGTTGAGCAAGGCTTCTAAGTTAGCCAGGTTGTTGACGCGGACAGTACCAGCGGTGTTAACACCGGTGATGTAGGTGGCATCTGCGCCTTGTGGACCGACAGTACCGTTGGTGGCAGCTTGCAGTGTGGGTGCATTAGTACCAGCAGTTTGAGCGTTGCTTGTTTGAGCTTGAGTGTTAATTACTTGTTGGTTACCCATCGAACCTTGACCAGCTGATGTGAAAGCGTCAGCGGCGGTGGCAACTTGACCTTGAGCGTGGGCTGGAGCGGTGGAAGCGACTGCAGCTACTACTGAGAAGCTGAGTGCGGCCATAGAAAGTGCACGGAATGATTTCATCAGAAACTCCTTCGGGGCTTATTGTTAATATTGTTAGTAAGGTTGGAATGTGATGCCGGTACTGCGAAAGTGCAGGTCCCTTCTTGGAATCACAAGGACAGATTAATCGAGGATTGAGACTAAGTCAATACCTGTTTTTTACTTGGACAGACATTTAATCTTACAATCGCCAATGTGCATCTCAAAAGACTGATTAGCATTGACTCTTCGATCGCTATGCTGAAGGAAGCGAATAATTATCCGACATTCCTCTTTGCACTAAATATGATCACACTCGGGCAATAGCAGAGTCAAAACCACTTGCGAATTAAGCAGCAGCAAGAATTCGATCCAGTCGCGATGGGCTGAACATGAGCAATTCAAAGGCAGCAGCAGCCATTCCATCTACAGAGGTTTCGCCCATGCGCTTTTCTAACTGTCGAACGGCTGCGACAACATCGACGTAGCTTACTTTGTTAACGCCACGTGAAAGGGCGAGGGCTTTGGATTGCATTTTGACCAGCGCATAAAGCAGCCCAAGGTGATGAAAACCAGTAATGACGGTTAATTGACCAAATCCAGCACCAAAATAAAGCTTGGCAAAAATGCGCGAATAGAAATACCTATATAAAAGATTCTCGATGTCTGGATCTTTGTCGTCCCAAGCAACTGCGCTTAAGTCTCCGAGCGTATAAAAGGCTGAAGGCAAAGCCACCCGAAACTTACTGCCGATTCCTTTAAAGGCAATTTGTTGCAAGAAACGCATTACTTTAAAATCGCCATCTCCACGACCCTGCAGCTTTGTCGGAAAATACATCTTATGCAATGTCAGAAGCAAATGATGATCGAGTGGCTTCAACCCAGATGATGAGCGAGCTTCAGTGGCAGCGCTAACTGGAGCTGACGAAACACCTCGAACTCTACCAAGCAGTTTCTTTGAAGCGTCACGAAAACGCTCTTCGAGAGGAAGCTCTTTATTTTGCAAAGAGCAGACAATATCCGACTCCACCACCAGGTATTCGTCCCAGGAAATTGGCTTACCATTGGTCATCTCCAGCTTAGCCCAATTGGGATGATGCCCCGGATACAAAGTCTGAAAATCAGAAAACTTCTTCGCCATATAATCGCGTTGCTCAGCTAGCGGCTTTCCGGAATTATGAATTACACCCATGCTGACGAAACTGACAGTGGCATAAACACCGCTTGGCGTTTCGTTGAAGCTATAAGGAAACAACTGGCAAATGGAGGGTTTGGTTGCCGATTCGAATTGACTGTGAATAAAGCACAAATTGTCGACAACGAAAGGACACTGTCCAGTCGCGCCTTCTTTAATGGCGTGCGTGTAAGGAGTGCCTTGCTTTTCGTAGTCCTTCAGCGGCCGATACAGTTTAGCGGCCTGAAGCTTAGGCAACCGTTCGCCCCAGTCAACTTTGCTGATGCGCTCATAATCCACTTCGGTCATGGGCACCGCCCAGCCACCGCAACATTTGCCACAGCCTGTGCATTCGTAATTAATCCCTTCGGGCAAATGCAATTGCAAACTATTTATTTCAGCCAACTTTATCTCGCTCCCACTAATTTTCCGAGACAGACACGTTTTGAAGCACCGGTACAAACCGGCACATTATTAGGGACACCAAAATAAGTTGTGTAGGCGAGCAAAGCAAACAAAAGCGCTTCTTTGAATTTGGTCGAAATGCCAAAGTCTTCATGACGCGATATTTTCACTTCATGCGACCAGTATTTTTTCAGCAATTCAATCAAATAGGAATTATCCGCGCCGCCGCCACCCACCACTATTTCATCGAGCTTGACTGTAGATTCAATAAAATCCGCATAGGCATTGGCAATGCTTTTGGCAGTAAGTGCAGTCAGCGTTGCTACAGTATCTTCGCCAGAAAGCCCTCGCGCTTTAGCCTGGCGAATCAACTGATCAGCATAGGGGCGACCAAAAAGCTCTCGCCCTGTCGTTTTAGGGGGTTGCCTTTTGAAATAAGCCTGATCGAGAATTTCACTCAACCACTTCTCATCGATTTTTCCTTTGCGGGCAATCATGCCGTCTTCGTCGTATTCTTTATCAAAGAATGCCGAACACGCTCTATCGATGATCATGTTTGCAGGGCCCGTATCGAACGCCATAATGGCTCTGCCGCGAGCATTGATCGCTGTAATGTTAGCGATGCCACCTAAGTTCAAGACACCGCAGGCAGTACCGCGACCGCCGAACAATACTTCATCGGCAAAGGAGACAAGAGGCGCTCCCTGACCACCAACAGCCATATCGGCTGTGCGAAAATCGGCAATGACAGGAATATTAGTACGTGCCCAAATTACTGAGGACTCACCGAGCTGCAGAGTGCCTCGGGTGTCAGTTCCCCAGAAATCTGTGGCATCAGGCACATGCCACAATGTCTGACCGTGCGAACCAATCAAATCGATTTCAGAAGGCGTCATGCCAGCCTGTTTGATAATCGTCAAAGCAGCATCGGCAAAAGCTTCGCCCAGAGCCGTATTTAACAAGCAGACTGTCCGCCAATCGAGCGAACCTCCGGCGACGACTTGCTGCATTTTGGCAACGAAGTGCGGATCAAAGAGTACAAGACCGCTATAGACAAGCTCTGTCTCAATCCCTGGCGTATCGCGACCATCACCGTTTCCGGTTTCTGTCGGCGACAAGCGAAAAATCGCAGCATCGATGCCGTCCATGGACGTGCCACTGTTTAAACCAATGACTGTAAGTTTTTTCAAAATGCGCCTGCTTTTACCCACGTCCTAATTATGTACTATCGACAACCGATTGGCACACCAGAGCAACCTGAAACAGTTCAAAGAAGCCCGTTACAAATTTTGGTAAGTCCTAACTGGCAGTGATAATATATCCAAAATTCCCTCACTCAATTCAGGGCAGGATCAATGGTTAGCAATAAATCGCTCGAATACACGACAAATGTTCAACCCAACCAGATGTACATCGGTCGAGGTAAGAAAACCCGACGGGCTTACGGATTCGACGAAATTGCTCTAGTTCCTGGCTCAACTACAATCGATCCAGATTTATGCGACGTTAGCTTTAGCCTCGGTGGACTTCAGTTCTCTATGCCAATCATCGCAAGCGCCATGGACAGCGTCGTTGACGTGCGCATGGCAGAGGCCATGGGCAAATTGGGTGGGCTTGCGGTTTTGAATTTACAGGGCGTGCAAACACGTTACGCAGATTTTGACCAGGCTTACAAAGAAATCACAAGCTGCGACAACAATCAATTTGTGGAAGTGATGCAGAAGTTTTATTCCGCTCCTATCGACGAATCGCTCATAACCAAACGTGTTGAAGCGATGAAAAAGACAGGCGTCAAAGTAGCCGTGTCAGTAACACCGAATGTGGCCGAGAAATATGCCCCACTTGCTGTCAAAGCAGGAGCAGACATTATTTTCGTACAGTCAACAGTGACTGGCATTGAGCACCGCTCGGCTCAGGGCGCAACCAGTCTCGACATCAAAGCATTCTGCAAATCTATTGGCGTGCCAGTAGTGGTCGGCAACTGTGTTGCCTATGAAACCGCTCTCGAACTTATGGAGACCGGAGTGGCAGGTATTCTGGTAGGAGTCGGCCCAGGAGCTGCCTGCACATCTAGAAGCGTACTTGGGATTGGTCAACCGATGGCAACAGCCATTGCCGATTGTGCTGCGGCAAAAGTTGATTATGCTCGCGAACATGACGGTAAAGCTCCAGCTATCATCGCCGATGGTGGCATGGCTGTCGGCGGAGACATCTGCAAAGCAATCGCTTGCGGAGCCGATGCAGTGATGATTGGCTCACCTCTTGCTCGCGCGAAAGAAGCGCCAGGACGGGGATACCACTGGGGCATGGCCACGCCAAGCCCGGTTTTGCCACGGGGCACGCGCATCAAGGTTGGCACAGTGGGCACACTGGAAGAAATTTTGATGGGACCTGCACGCATAGATGATGGCACCCAGAACCTCATCGGTGCCCTTAAGACCAGCATGGGAACACTAGGAGCTGGTACGCTGTCTGAAATGCAAGAAGTGGAAGTTGTAATCGCTCCATCAATTTTGACTGAAGGCAAAGTCTTTCAAAACGCTCAAAAGCTCGGGATGGGACGGTCGTAAAAGGCTGGAGGAAAGATGTCCAGAAAAAATATTGAATATTGTTTGGGTGCCGTCCTTTCGCTGACACTTTTTGCCCCCTCGACAATATTGGCTGGCGTGTGCGCTGAACTGCCTGGGCCTTACCAGAATCTTTCGGACAACCCGCAAATCGCTGCTCCAAGCCGCAGCTTGAGCGCGGCTATAGCGACGATGCCGCTTGGTCCTAATACCATTGCTGATGTGGCGCAGACTGTCGCTCCCTCGGTAGTCAGTTTAAAAATCGACAAAGACGTTGTTTCAAGCAGAATGCTCATGCAAAATCCAGCATTGAGATATTTTTTCAACGGACAGCAAATCAATCCCGGTCAACTTCCACCAATGATGCGTCAACACTTCCAGGCCCAGAACATGGGATCTGGATTCATTGTGCGCCCGGATGGCTATATCGTCACTAACAACCATGTCGTTAAAGATAGCTCCAAGATTACAGTCACTCTTAATGATGGACGATCACTGGAAGGCAAGGTCGTTGGCACGGATCCTTTTTCGGACATCGCCATAGTAAAGGTGGAAGCGACCAATCTGCCAGTCGCTCGCTTTGGTGACACAAAGACCTTAAGACCAGGTGATTTCGTCATCGCCATCGGCAGTCCGATGGGCTTCGACCATACTGTCACTTTTGGCATTATCTCGGCTCTCGGGCGCAGCGTTGATAGAGTCAACAAAAATATCTCTCTGATTCAAACAGATGCGGCAATTAACCCTGGTAATTCAGGCGGTCCGCTCCTCAATCTATCTGGCGATGTAATTGGTGTAAACGTAGCCATTCTCGGCAATGCCCAAAATCTCGGCTTTTCGATTCCAGTCGATATTGTGCGCTCTGTAGCAGATGCAATTATTGCTCATAAACCAATCGAGCGCCCCTGGCTTGGACTGGTGATGGACCCTTCAAGCGAAGCCAAATTAAAGACGTTGAATTTGCCATCTGGCACAAAAGGCGTCTTTATTGCTAATGTCCCCGAAGGCACTCCGGCCGAAAAAGCTGGCATAGTAGCTCACGACATCGTGCAAAAAGTCGATGGGGTGACTGTCACAACTCCCAAAGAAGTCCAGAGGCTCGTCTTGGCCCATAGAATCGGGGAGACGCTAAAAATACAGTTATTGAGGGCAAACGTGGCGAAAATAGTGGAGTGTGTGATTGGTCATTATCCAATCACCGAGAACTCTAATAGCGCTGACGAATGAATTAGTTTTGATTGAGCGCGGGGCATAATCTTAGAAGCTTCACGACGAGGCTTCACAAAACATCCTCATCCCTTTTCTAAAATAGGATAGTGTGAAGACCAGCAGCTCCTGCAATCACTACCATGTCGAAATCAAAATCTCAATCAGCACTTATACCCCATCTCTTAAGGCGCGCTGGTTTTGGCGCCACGCCTGATGAGCTAGCTTGCTATCAAAGTATTGGCTACGACAAAACTGTCGACCAACTGCTTAAACCAGAAAAAATCGACAATGATAAACTGGAAGATTTGATCAAGGCGCAAAATTTTGATTTCACCAGACTGGAAGACCTCAAACGCTGGTGGCTTTATCGAATGTGCTTTACGAAGCGTCCGTTGGAAGAGAAACTGACGCTCTTCTGGCACGGTCATTTTGCCACGTCCAATAAAAAGGTCAACAACCCCTATGCCATGTATCTGCAAAATCTCGCTTTTCGCAAAGACGGCATGTCTAATTTTGGGGACCTTCTTCTAACTGTTTCAAAAGGCCCAGCCATGATTGTCTGGTTGGATAATCAACAAAATAAAAAAGGCAAACCTAACGAAAACTATGCCAGAGAAATCATGGAACTCTTCAGCCTGGGCATAGGCAACTACACGGAAGAAGACATCAAACAAGGCGCTCGCGCCTTCACCGGTTGGGAAACTCGCAACAGCACATTTTTCTTCAATGCCGGTCAACATGATTCTGGCGATAAAAGATTCCTGGGCGAAACTGGCAATCTCAACGGCGATGACATTGTCCGCATTGTTTCGCAGCAGCCAGCTGCCTCAAAATTCATTGCCAATAAACTAATTGCATTTTTTGTGTCAGACGCACCAAATCCAGATATGTCTGATGATCTGGCCAAGGTATTCATGAAACACGATGGCAATATGAAAGTCGTCCTCAAAGCTCTGTTCACGCACAAAGATTTCATGAGCGATAGAGCTTATCACGCCAAAATTAAAAGCCCGGCGGAACTGGTTGTGGGCACAATCAAAACGATGCAAGTGCAAAATCTTGATGGTGATCTCACATCAACGATGTCTCGCATGGGTCAAAGCCTGTTTGAGCCGCCTAACGTCAAAGGCTGGGATGGCGGGCGGGCATGGATTTCCACCAATACAATGATGGAGCGCTTCAATTTTGAAACTCGCGTCACACAACAAAAATTCGACGCTATCGAAGGGTATATTAGCCCCAGCGAGATGGTGGCACAGCAAAAATTGACGAACGCCAGGAGCATGGTGGAATACTTCCTCAATCTTCTCGTCGACTCAGACGTTCCAGATTCAGCGAAACAAGAATTAGTAAGATACGTATCAGCCGACATTTCAGGCAAGCCACTAAATGCAATACCAGATGATAAATTACTTGACGCCAAACTCAGAGGTGTTGTGCACCTCATCATGACCCTGCCGACCTACCAGTTAGCCTAAATTCAAAAACGATTCGAAGGTGATCAAATGTCTTTAACAAGAAGAGATTTTCTCAAAGCTGGATTAGGAGCAGTTTCCCTCTCATTAGGGGCGCCGCATTTTCTCGCGCTTGCCGCTCAGGCTGCGAACTTTGATCCACGTGTGGCTGGCAAATCGAAAATTTTGGTCGTCATTCAATTAGCCGGTGGCAATGACGGAATGAACACTGTCGTTCCTTACGGATTTGGCGAATATTATCGTGCGCGCCCAACGATTGGCGTAGCTCAAAAGGACGTATTGCCCCTGAGCAATATGATTGGCTTGCATCCGAGCATGACCGGTATTAATGATTTATATAAACAGGGCAAAGTTGGAGTGATTCTGGGCGCCGGTTATCCCAAACCAAACCGTTCGCACTTTCGCTCGATTGAAATCTGGCAAACCGGCGACCCGGAAAGAATTATCGAAACAGGCTGGCTGGGTCGTTACTTAGATCTAAGCGCAAGCCATACATGTGGCTCTGATTATCCACTGCCTGCTGTCAATGTCGAATCCAGTCTGCCTAAAACCTTATCGGCAGAACGAGTAGTGGTGCCATCAGTAGCCAATATTTATGACTTTAAATTCGCCACAGACCAACATTATCAACAAGACCGAAAATTCCAGTTGGAAGTTTTCAACAATATTTATGCCAAATTCGATATGGAGAGACCTGATGTCGATATGCTTCGCCGCGTTGGCATGGATAGCATCGAAGCAGCCGACTATCTATTAAAAGTGGTGCAAAATTACAAAGGTACGGCAAACTACGGAGACAGCGGCTTTGGCAAAGGCATGAAATTCATCGCTCAGATGATCACAGCTGGCGTCAAATCACAGGTTTACAACATTAGTCTTGGTGGCTTTGACACGCATGCTGGACAAGCAAGAGTCCAGGCTAATCTTTTAAAACAATTGTCCGAAGGAATTAGCGGACTGCAAAAGGATCTAGAAGATCATCACCTAGATGAAGATGTGATAATCATGACGTTCTCTGAGTTCGGCAGACGTGTTGCCGAGAATGGTGGGCATGGCACAGACCACGGCACAGCCGCGCCAATGCTTTTGATTGGCAGCAAGCTGCGTGGTGGCATATATGGTGAATACCCGAGTCTATCTAATCTCGATTCTGGCGACTTAAAATACACAGTAGATTTCAGAACCGTCTATTCAACCATTCTGGATCGCTGGCTGGCTGCAGATAGCAGACAGATTCTCGGAGCTAATTACGAGAATATTCGCTTTGTTTAGCGTCCATATCTAACAGGGCGATTTATGAACTTGAAATTTCAAGGTGGTTGCTTGCTTGTCGAATTCACATTTTGCCGACAAACCGGAAATGATGACATTGCTTGAAGAGGAACGGGCAAATTCCCTTGTGGCCAGGCGAATCTACGAACTGAGAGAGTCAGCCGGATTATCACAGCGTGAGCTTGCTAAATTGACCGGAACGACAGCTTCAGTGATTTGTCGGTTAGAGGACAGCGATTACGAAGGGCATTCCTTAGCGATGTTGCGAAGGATAGCAGCGGCTTTAAATAAGCGGGTGGAAATTAGGTTTGTAGCGGTCAGACCTAATGGCAAAAAGCTGCCGGCGTAGTTTGTAATGAGTGAGCTGAAATCACTCGTGGTGGCGTACCCTAATATTCCATTATCGGACGTGAAAGCCCAGGAAGCCCAGTGGATTGGCTTTTGGCGATACCACACAACTAGGATTATCGGTCAGTGTCGCTGAGCCCCCTTGCTCGATGAAACAATTTTTTCAGGCAAGTATTCACATAAATCGGCGACATTGTCCTTGTAAATCACTGTTAAAGCATGGTCTTGCTGAAAGAGATCCCAAAATAGGAGTAGTCCCGCGTCACCAAACGACCTAAAGTTCAAGACTTTCAATGAAGTGCTACTAAGTGTTAGCTGTCTGACAGAACTCTTCTCGACCTCCATTAATTGCTTATTGGTCAAAATCTGAATCTCGCTCCATGCATGGTGAAGACATGCACCACATACGCTTTGTGCCTAAAACTAATTCGGCAACGGCAAGCGAAAATATGCAATGACAAATCTTTTTTATGCTCTCGAGAGCAATTGTTCGCGTAATTTGGGATGGATAGGGATATTGCTGTAGACGATATTTTTTTGTTTTGGGCGGATCAGTTTTAGTGTGTTACGAATGCACCGGATGTGGTGAACACCTGTGACAGAGGGATCGGCTCAAGGGATGAAGCTGCCAGCTGATCAGATCGAGCCGGCTATGGAGCCAATTTTGTCATTCCATGCTCAACTGAAAGAAGAAGTGGAATGGTACGAACGCGTTAAGAGACGTACTGGGTGCTGGCGCCGATCTCAGGTCTCGGCCTTGAGCGCTTCGACTTCAACTTCTAACTCAGTGGGTGCATTTTCTTCACTGCCTTCGCCTGGCGCTACTCCCATGAGTTGCCGCATAAACAACTCTGGAAGAAGGATTTGAGTGCCGTGGAAGTGTTTCAAGGGCAGCAAGCTTTTTGCATCGTATGAAACGATGTAATCAGCCTGGCATTCCAAGCCAGCTGCCAAAAATTTGTTGTCGCCGGGATCAATCTTGTCTAGCCTACAGGTTTCGTAGGCGCCTGGGATGTACAGGGCGATTTGACCAATAGTAAAAACCAATTCTTCAAGTAATTCCTCTGCGATACCCTTCTCCAAGAGCTTCGCCACAATTTCTTGCAGAATGAGCGGGGACATAACCAGTGTGAATGCACCCGCCCTCCACATGGACAAAATTTGAGACGGATACCCCAGTTGATTTTTACTGAGGTATCCGGCCACAAATATGTTGGTATCGAGGACGACCTTAAGCACGCTGTTTTACACGTCCTTCCCGTTGACCGGCGTCCTGCCCCGTAGCCTGTATTTTCTCGCGGAGCGCATCAAAGGCACTCCAGATTTCCTCTGGTGTCTTTTGTGGCGCACTCATGGCTCTTTGAAGACCTCTGGCGATAATGTCGTCAGCTTTTTTCAAAGATTCTTTAGATGGTGGTTCGTCAACAATCTCCTCTTCGAGAACTAAAAGGTCGTTTGGGGTGCACTTCAAAAATTGGCAAAGACGGGCTACCGTAGTGAACTCCAATCCTTTGCTGGCACCGGTTTCAAGTGCGCTCAATGTCTTTTGGCTAAGTCCTGTAGCAAGGGAGACTTCGCGTTGGGTGAGCTTCCCGCGCGCTGCCCTCATGAATGCCAAATTGAACCGAACGTATTTACTCATTTCATTTCCTTACCCTTTGTGATTCTTATTATATACCTTATGAGTGAATTTGACGACGTTAGCGCCGTATAATTTCCCGTATACGTTATATTTGCCCGAATCGTCAACAACAGGCTGGGCTGTTTTGAGCGCAGGCTTAACATGGGGTGTGGCAACTATTCGTGTTTATGTGGGTACGTTTAAACAAAAGTACTAAAACGCTCATGGGAATTTGGCAAGATGCTGAACCTGTAAGATAAGGTCAAGATAGCGTCTCCCATTTTCTGGACTTCACAAGTATCAATTTTTGGGGAGTGGCATCTGCATTTATGCGCTCAAAGGAAACTGACAGCTAAACCAAACTATTCAAAGCAAGATCATTGCTATGGCATTCTCAATGGCAGCAAAATGATGAAACCTCATGTGCGTACCCTAACAATGTGAGTTACGAAATTTCAAAGCCATCGAAAGCATCGCGCACTGAATTTTCGAGGGTTTCAACTTCAGAATCAGTAAGTTTCCCAAATTCATCAAGTCGCCTTTTCTTTGGCAGTCTCCAGTCGTTTTGACGCATGAACATGATGAAGGTATCGGCCATTCGGTTCGGCATCTCTACGGTGTCCATAATTTGTTGCATGGCTTTGTCGTGGCGTTTCAGACAGTCGATCTCATGGGGCACGTCCTTCTCGATAGTTTCCTCGACGCATCGATACAGGAATTCTGCTGCTTCGGTGCAATCGAAGTAACGATATAAATCAGCAGTGTCGTTTCTCACATCCACATTGCCTCGCATCGTCGGGACCCATTGGATGCAATTCATTAGTGGCGCTGAATGCAACTGCAGAACGGTTCGATATTGGTCTATCCACTTCAGCATCACTGATGACACGGGAAAGACTAAGCCAGAAGGACTAAACTTCTTCTGCGCAAGAGTGTGGTGAATCAGACAACGATGCAGCCGCCCGTTACCATCATCGAAAGGATGGATATAGACGAAGCCAAACGCAACGGCCGCCGCTTGCAGGACAGCATCCAGAGGCGACTCACCCATAATTGCACTTGCTTCGGCCAGCCCGTTGATCAAGTCATCTAAGTCTTGAGGCCGTGCCCCAATAAATTCTGGTAATGGCTCATTGTCTGTTGTCCTCTCTCCGAGAAATACATGATCGTCTCTAAGGCCCGGCCTGATGAAACGATAATCACCAATCAAAATGCTATGCAGCCTATTCAGTTCTTCCTTGCCGAGAAGGTGTTTGCCAACCTGCTTAACGGCCTTCAGCCAGCGCTCTCGTATATTGACAGGTAAGCGCTCACCTTCGATAGCGAAGCTGGCTTGTGTATCGGCAAGAAGTAGGAAGCTTGCCGCTCGTGCTATCAAAAGTGGGCTTACCTTACTCAGTATTGAGTGCGCACGAACGGACAATTGCCTGCCGATGAAGGCATCCAGAGTGTCAGTGCGCCGAATGACAGGGCAAAATCGATGGGTCCCGAGCAAATTGTTTCGAACTCTATGCCGAGCGGAAACCGTTCCGCTGACTACAAAATAGTGGTCTCTATTGAGCAAATCAACGTTCGAAACTTTCCCGGAATCTGGAACATCCAGGACTCTTCCTGTCAGATATTCGTATAGAAACCAAATGCGGCGCACAAGCGGACCAGTAGGCGCGGACCTCACATAGGCTGCTAACTCCTGTTCTGGCAGAGCCAAAAATATGCGCTTGAGCACAAGAAGATCGAGATTTTCATGGCGAAGCGCAAAGACGAGATGTGCATCAACAGTGTCTGCTACTGCATATTTGCTGTCAAAAATGCGCCACTCACCTGTATCCTTCGTAATTTGCTTAATTCGCTGCGATGACACACATGCCGGCTTTCTAACAGGAGCGTCAACATTCAAGGCATGTACAAGGGCCGACATTCCGGTAAGTGAAGCGTCCCGAGGAATATGCTTCTCCTGAAACAGTGTAAGGTTGTCGAGTTCCAGATTCAGGGTGGAAAATCCTTCTATTCGACGGTACAAAGTTCATTATAGAGCACGTCGATGGAAAATACTTCACAAAAGCAGATTGTCGCGTTATTACCGATCAATTGCCAATAAAGGTGGAAAACCATTCTCTTAGAATCCTGTCCTCAATCAATCGCTAAAGTGCACGCTTTCCCATCCAGATTGCCTACTGCTACGGCAAACAACTGGCGTGCCAGACGGAGAGGCAAGTGCCGCTTACCTCCCAGTCTAGATTACGTAGTCCCCTTCAAGGAAGATAGCGGCCACAGCTTATGCTGCACTTCTGCCAGATTGGCGTTAGTGATTACTCGGATTACCTCATCAGAATCTTTGTACGCATCAACTGCTTCATCCAGTGGCACGTCCTCATGGTCGTTAACGATGATGCCATCTTTTGCATATTCAGCATTTACTTTTTCCTGATTGAAAAGCTTCGCTTTTGCACGGCTGCACTTTCTGCCTGCACCATGATTAACAGAGTAGGCAGAGTTTTTAACCGCTGGAAGCGGACGCAGAATATACGAATAGGAACGATTCGAACCCGGAATCAAAACTGGATGACCGGTTGATTCAAAAATCGAACCTTTCAAATTCGGATGGTGTGCAGGAAACGCTCGAGTTGCACCTTTACGATGCACCCAACACATACCGAATTCTTCCGACCATTCATTTTGCACAAGGTTATGCGAAATCTCGTAAACAAGGTCTAGTGGCTGCCCAAAGACTTCGTTGAAAGCCTCAGAAACCTGTTCGAAAATGACCAGTCGATTCAAGATGGCAAAGTTTCCACCGGCAGCAACGGCGTTCAAATAACCACGATGATGGATCGAATCAGGTTCGAAATAGCCAAGATCTAATTGCTTGATTTTCGGATTCTCCTCTTTAGCTAAATGAAAATAATTGGTGGCCAGTCCATGACCGAAGCCGCGAGATCCAGTGTGAACTTGCACAAAGAGATTTTGTGTCATCTCATCGCGTTGCAGCTCGATAAAGTGGTTACCACCGCCCAGAGAGCCAATCTGAGAGATACCTCGCTCTGGTCTTCCCTGGCCGCGCCACGGTGGAGACCAGTCGTCATCGACAGGAATTCTGTTTCGCTCGGCACGTGATCGATCGAAACTACCACCATATATTTTGATGTATTCGTCTGCGCCGCCTTTTACAAGTGACATAAACGTCTCTTTGTTCAATGTTTTCAGACGATGCGACCGGCCACCAGCTCCCATCTCAACACGCTTCATGACGGCACGATTGAATTGCAATCTTTTTTCTGGCGTAGCCGCCTCGGCAGAAATTGTCGAAGAGGCAGACATCATGCCACAACCAATGTCATAGCCAACTGGTCCCATGGCTACAGCACCATCAGTTACAAGCACACAGCCGACAGGTACGCCGTAGCCAAAGTGCGTGTCAGGTGTAATTACAACAAGCTTTACACCTGGAAATTTCGTGGCATTGACGATTTGTGAAAAGAGAATGTCTTCGGCTTCATCCAAGAGTTTCTCGCTCAAGAATAAGCGCACGGGTGCAGACTTAGTTTCGTCTGTGGTCAGATCGAAATAGCCATTCTCATTCCAGATAGCTCCCTTTTTCCAGTTGCTGTTGATGGTCATAACAAACCTTCTCGTGGTCGTGTGTGTATGTGTGTGATACGTGCTTACCGGTCAGGCAAAAACAAACGCTGAAAACTCTGGAGAGAGCTTGCATCGCTCATCTTCAGAGTGTTCACGCAATTGCGAACTTAAAGACTTTAGCGGCTCTCGCTTACTATATTTTTCGCCGGCTTGCTTGCCCGTCTGCCGAGTGCAAAGGCGCTGCCCATTGCTAGCCCTGGCATTGATTGGCAATCGTTTATTTGTTGATCCACAAGACATTTAGCAGACAAACGACGATAGCTCTCCGTCGATTGAAAGAAATTTGTCACGTCAATAATTATTCTGTGGAAATTCATTCCACCACTTTACACCACATGTCAAGTTTTTGGCGAATGAAATTTCTAACTGTCTAAACTTTATTCAGAGTCTGCAGATCCAAATTGCATATCCAGGCATGCTTAGCGCTCTGTACCCGCAGTGCGCGCTTACCCATCCACATAAGGTTACGCACGTCGCCATAGAATGGCACCTTCTGATTAACGGTGACGCCTTTGCTGGACGCTGCAATTAAATACAACGAGCGACCATTCTTCTCGAGGAACGCCACGGTTTTACTGTCGTTCGACGAGACCAGCGGCGTCAAAAAAAGGTGATTGCCGAGGCCTGGATTTAATTTCAGACATCCTGATCTCTAGGGATTTTGCTCGCAAGGACATTTCTAAAAACGGTATATCCGAAAGACTTGCTCTCGAATATTTCCTGAGGCCGTCTTGCCAGTTCTTCCTACGATCAGCGATTTGAAAGATTTGCTGGAGAAGACGAACTGACTGTAGTCACCGGTTACGCCCATGGAAATATTCCTGAGGCCGAAATCTCAAATCTCAAGAAAATTACTATCAGGCAAAATCCCGGTCGCCATTGTCGCCTGTCGACTGGTAATCCCGGTCAAACCTCACCACACTTTCTTCATGGAAGCGTGACATTAGATATCGAGATCAGGATCTTCTGAATTTGTCAGTTGGATAAACCACTTTGTCATACGCAATTTGCTTACCATCCGGTGACCAAGTAAAAGGCAACCCAGATTATTGCCCAGTGTGTCACCACTATTGGTATCAATAATGATGTACTGAGTACACTTCGCCGTGACCATGTATTCAGAACTAACTCTATGAACTCAGGAACTTTATCTCGTAAGCGGCCTTGTGTCCAATTCTAAAATCACACAGGTCGTCAACATTTGCACCATATGCGATGCTACGCACAGTTAAACGCTTCGCAAAAAAAATTCTAGATCTTCAAACAATGTAGCTTTACAGAAATAGCAGCGCATAGCGTCGTTGCGTCTGAGCGCGTGCTGCTGCAAGCACTGATTGGGCTGGACTGAGTAAAAAGGAAACGAGGGCAGCAATTCAGTTTGAGAAACCGCGGTAAAGCGACCAAAGTGCGTTCACTTAAGAATATACTCTCGACGACTTAACGATTTCTATTGCAAACTCTGAGCATCGCGAGCCGGTATGTGTACCTTCAGCTTCTCAGTCATCGTCGGTTTTGGTGAAATGAGACCACCCACAGCCAGTAAATCTTTAACAAAACCAGTGAACCCTGAACTACGCTGCACTTCTGAAAAAGTCAAATCAAATCCTTTTCCCTGCCAAGGACTGGTACCATTCCAGACAAATTCCTTCGAACCAATACGATGGCCGAGAGCAAAACCATCGGTGCCTGGGTTTTGATAAGGCTCTCCCATGGGGCTCAGTATCTTCAGAGAACCACACTGACCAGCGCCTTGCAACAATTTCTTGGCAGCATCGTAGTTTTCGTCAGCCAAATCTTTATAAAGCTCTTCAGATTTGTCGAGGTTTGATAGATGTTGTTTAAAATTTTCGTCCTGAGCATTAACGGGACAGGAATCTGCAAAAAGCCGACCTGCTGCTTTATTCGACTGTTCGCGAACTTTATCGGCACCTTGCTGAGCTATCTTAAACTCCGAAAATTCTGCCATTTGATTCACCATGATGATTCTCGTCACAATTATGTACTGACTCTAATGTTGATGGTTGACATCAATGTGACATTAATTTGCTGGCTGTAACGGTCTATTGGTCGAGCATACGTTCGCTCTCAGGCACAAGGACAGCATCGAGTGCACAAGCACAACGATTGCTCTCATTTTTGAACCGTCTAAACTTTATTCAGAGTCTGCAAATCCAAATTGTATATCCAGGCGTGCTTGGCGCTCTGTACCCGCAACGCGCGCTTACCCATCCACATAAGATTGCGAACGTCGCCATAAAAAGGCACTTTTTGATCGACGGTCACACCTTTGCTCGATACAGCAATTAAATGCAACGAGCGACCATTTTTGTCTACAAACGCGACGGCTTTACTGTCGTTTGACCAGACCAGCGGCGTCAAGAAAAGATGATTGCCCAGTGCCGGATTTGGTTGATCTGTCGGATAGACAACTTTGTCGTCAATTTTAAGAAAATAACTGTGTTGCTGTTCACGTACCGGGGCGTCCTCGTCCCAGCCAACATATGCAATTTGTTTTCCATCAGGTGACCACGAAAAAAGGAAACCGAAATG
>Ga0182030_10010097_pt1 | contig 19256 bp, 15 predicted proteins | sample 812S3MmetaG_FD_121299 | JGI IMG/M metagenome (GOLD analysis project Ga0182030, IMG submission 121299) | Permafrost microbial communities from Stordalen Mire, Sweden - 812S3M metaG (Illumina Assembly) | ecosystem: Environmental > Terrestrial > Soil > Wetlands > Permafrost | place: Sweden... | reverse complement strand
GAATTGAAATAGTGAAAGAATGGCGGGGACGACGAGACTCGAACTCGCGACCTCTGCCGTGACAGGGCAGCGTTCTAACCAACTGAACTACGTCCCCACTCGCCAAATCAACAAGATGCGAAATCGGCAGTGTTTATACGGCTTTGCACGATTTGCATATGTTGCACAGATTGCCCAAGATGACCCGAAATGATCCTAATCCGGTCTGAACCGCCCATAAACCGCCAGTAAGAAATCACGGGAAACCTCGTAGCAAATCCATCGTAACAGCTTCCGCGAGAACGCGAAAGGGCTCCAGCTTCACCCGCCGAGCCTTCGGGGCGGCCGCCCAAGTCCTTGAGAATTCTAAATGGGTATACGCAACGTCGTTGGGATCGCGGGGTTCAAAACCAAGTCAGCCCCGCGTCGCACTTTACCGAGATGCTAGAACTGGGCCGTTTGATATTTGTTCTCGGATGATTCGCCGACAGCCATTGTGACGGTCCCCTTGGCTTTGTTGACCCAGAACCGGCCGTTCCGGTTACTCCGAATCTTCGTCAGACAGCTCCCAACGGGAGTGGCCAGATCGGGGAGCTGGCTAACAAAAGTCGTACCGTATCCTTTGCCAACGAAGAGCTCTCCGTCCGACCTCTGGTTGCATGGAATCCCCCAAGAAGATTTTTCCTGTCTTGAGATAAAAGCTCCTGCCATAAAGATCTACCTCCCCGAGCAATTCTATGGGATGTCCCCCTGCGATCCGTGAGCCGTGATTCTAGCATTCTGGGTTGGCTGTTCGAGTTGAAAACCCTCCGCACCCTCGGGAGCCTGCCCAAGCAGAAAAGCTTCGTTGCCATACACATAGACCACAGCGCCATCCGGCGTCACGGTAATCCTATTGACTCGGTGACCCTTCATCCGGGCGTTGTTGAGGGCCTGCTGGATCCGCTCTGTCGCGGCTCGCTTGGCGGGGTCGGAAATCTGTTCCAACGGCAGTACAAATCTGATCTGTCCGCGTTCCTTTCGGGCTATTAGACGCCGATCACGCTGAAGAACATGGAAGGTCTCCCCGCGCGCCATGGCAAGCGGATACGAGTCGCCCCTAAGCGTCACCGCCGAATCGGGTGGCTCGATGTCGCTTTCCGACGAGGGCTTCGGCAAGGATGTGAGTTGACCCAAATAGAGCCCGCGCCAGGCACCTAGAGCGTCCTTCTCCAAGGCAAAGACAAGGAACTTCCGCGGCGTAATACGGAATCTCCCGGATCGTCTGCGTCCATGCACGAGCAAATCGTGCAACTCCTGATTGGGCTGAATCGGAATTCCAGTCTCGTCGAGGATGTTGCCTTGAGTATCGAGAGAATATGACGTTCCTTGGCTCAGATCGCCAGGATATTCGTCACCAGCTCGAAGGGCTAAGGTTGCCACCTCATCCTCCGAGAGGGGGGGGCGACGTGGAGGTTCGCCAGTGGAGATTGGGGCTGAACCTGTCAATGGGTCCCATCGGTAGTACTCGTTCCGTTCGGCACCGACGAAATGTTCCCAATCAGCTTTCTCATAAATGAATTCATCGACGGTGTCCCGCGTATAGAGGACAAACAGTTTCGCTGTCTTCTCACTCCCGTCGTTCAGACGATTCTTTCTCAAGAGGCGTCCCAGGGTCTGGATTCGTTGTCTGACAGATGCCGAGGCGGCCACGACGATTCCAATGTCTGCCGAGGGCACGTTAAAACCCTCGATAAGAGATCGCGCGGAGACAATGATGCGAGCGACACCATCTCGAAACAGGTGAATCGACCTTGCCCGCATCGAATCCGGAAAGCCGCTGTGTTCCGCAACAACTTGGAACCCTAGCTCTCGGAGCTTCGCGAACAAACTCATCACCTCTTCGATGCTCTCGTGAAACAGGATTGCGTTCGCTTCTGGATTCTGAGCAAGATGCTCCTGAAGAATCTGTACGACAGCCGCCGAGCGCGACTCGGTCTTATACAACAAGCGCTTTCGGTCGCCTAGAAGCGATATGTATCGTGCTGCCCTCTTGTCGCCCCTACTGGCCTGGGATTTACACCACCGAATCAGACCGAGGCCCTTACGGTTCCTAGTCTGGAGGTCCCCTTGCAAGTCGCTTATCTCCCTACTCAGTCGTTTGTATTCCTGGGACTCCAGCTCCGACAATGGTAGACCGTAGTGGATGATGCGAAACGGCGGCAGTATTCCTTGCTCTATTGCCTCTGCGTAATTCAGCTCGAAAACGACCTTGCCAAGCTCTTGACCGATTACCGTGGATTCGAAGGGGAGAACCCCAGCTGAATCCTCAGTCTCACCATTTTCGGCGTCTTCGGAGACATCGTTCTCCCGTTCTGGAGTAGCGGAAAGACCAAGCGAGTATGCTCGCCGGGTTTCAAATACGCGCCGCATCTCTGGTGCGCCTGCTCTATGACACTCGTCCACAATCAAGAGCAGACGGTCGGATATCCCGGACCGTCGAACATCCTCAGCAAGTTTTTTTGAGGCTGAGTTGAGGACAGCAATAAGGATTCGAGCACCAGCTTCGAATGAATCTGATCGTCCCGCTCCAACAAAGCCGATGCAAGCTGGAGACAAATTAGACCCTTTCAGGATCTCGCTACGCCATTGATCTAAAAGCACGACAGTGGGGACAACTATTGCAACTCGGAGATCCGAAACAGTCGTTTGCTGCAGCCGCTCAATAATGGCGAGCGCCAGTGTCGTTTTTCCAGCTCCGGTAACTACCTTGACGACTCCTCGCTTGTTGGCCGCAAACCAGCGGTCCACACAGCTGCTCTGCCAATCGTGAAGCACGAGGCCACGTGTCAATTCCCACTGATGGGGGGGGAGAACCGTCCTTTCCTCAGCAAGGGCGGAGGGTTCGCCAGAAACCACCTCCGCAGCTTTGGCCTCGCTTTGATTTCGCCAAAAGTCGATTTGCTGGAACTGCTGAAACTCGAGTTCCTCTTCGGGGGTTAGGCGCAACGTCAGTGCCATTTGCTCATGATGATACCGTGGCACAACCGTGGCAGCAATGTTCGACGACGCTGTGTTGTTAACCGCGCGACGGATTGATTGCCTTTTTCATGCTGACAACTCGGGGGGACAGCGACAATTCCGTTGGCTTTGGTGGCAGGCGCTGGGGCGCATATTTGCGGAGGAACACTCGAACGTATTCCTCTACGAGCCGGGAGGTGTTGTCGGCTCTCAGGATCACGCATGTTTTGAAGCACAACGATGTATCGGAAAGCAGCTTCACGACCACACCGTCAGGATGAAAGCCTGGCGCAGTGGGCTGCGTGAGGATGGCGACGCCTACGTGCTCCAATACTAGGTCCACTGCCTGCTGTGGCGCGATGGCATCGTGAGCTTGCTTGGGAGCGATGGACCCACGTTGTGCTGCATCCATGATTGCCTCAAAGACTATCGGATCAAAACGTTTCGGAAACAGAATCCACTCATCCTTGGCCAGATCCTGGAGAACCAGGCGTTCTTTGTGAGCAGCGGGGTGGTTCTCTGGGAGTACAGCATAGAGCGGAGCCGGAGCAAACGGCACAGCCGTGATCTGAGCATCCTGCGGTGGCGCCGTCACCAAGGCGAGGTTGACTTCTCCAACAAGGACGCTATGGACCGACTCCATTACAAACTGAGTCTTTAGTCGAATTTCGAGTCTCGGATACAAAGGAAGCCGGATCGCAAACATCGCGGAGACCCAGTCGTGATCGGCATAAGGTGAGCGCCCAATCGTCAAGATAGTATCGGACCCGTTGTGGGCAGCACGAGCGAGATGCACGGCCCGCTCGGTGTGCGAGAGCGCAGAGCGGGCCTCTTGAACGAAGAGACGCCCTGCATCCGTGAGTTCCACAATCCGTCGCTTGTCGCGAGTGAACAGGTGAAACTGATGCTCTGCTTCGAGGTCGGTAAGCTGTTTACTGAGCGCAGGCTGGGTTATATGCAATCTGTCCGCGGCCCGCCTGAAGTTCAGCTCTTCGGCCAACGCAATGACTGCAAGCAGGTGACGTATTTCAACGCTGGGAAACACTGCTCCAAGCCCCGTTCACGAGTTGGGTGACACCACGTGTTTCGTCCTGCCATTTGCATGTGAAGCGACGAATGGTTATGAGCTCTGAACCCGGCCAGTTCTGAAAGGTTTCGCGAACGATAAAATAAAAGTAGTAATGCCTCGACTTGAAAGCCGCTCCAGACGGAGGTTCTAGGGGATCGCGCCCTGCAGACTGGCTCAGGAAGACTTCTTTGGCCCTGTCGTGACAGGGATGCTCCTGCGTAGTAGCATCTACGCTCAAATGGGTATCCCCCCGCAAACCCTGACATCCACATTCCACTCACAACTGGATGGCGTCGAGGCACCAAGTATGTGTCACCATCATTGTCCACCAGCCAGCAGAATCCGTACCTTTCGTCGTCGTCGACCGATTCCGCACGGCAACGAACGCCACGGTAATAGACCATGCTGCCCATGTTGAGTTTCAAACACGCCATTTCACCACCACCTTACAATGTTTAGAGGGCACGACGGCTCGTCTGAAAAATGCCCTCATATAACGGTTGGACAAAGGAAAAAACAGGCAGACAGACGGTGGGTTAGTGAATACAACGGGTTCGAGTACGTTCCAAAGGCACATTGACGGAGAAGGGCTTCGGGGAGCAAGCGAACCGCAAGTACGGTTAAGGACCCGATTTTAGGTGTCGCTGCAGTACGCGATACCGTCGGCAGCTGGACGGTCTTGTGTCGCGCGGCACTTAATTCTAAGAATCACGATTCCTGGGGCTTTTCTGGCACTTAATTGTGAGAATCGGCCCCACGCTTTTGGCGAATAACCGCACTTTGCGCACCAATTTCGATGAAAAGATGAAGTTCATAATTGCTCAGGGCCGCTTACAGGTTGGACTGGAGGCTGAATGAGTGTGCTGCTGCAACAGTTTCAAACAACAAAGATGGACGTTGACCGCGTGCATCAACTTCTAGTTGATCGAAAAGAGGACCCATACGTCTGCGACCGGATGAGCGAAAACGTACTCGGCCCCGCTCCCAAGTTCGACCGTGAGAATTTCTGGTATGTCCACTTGGGATGCCTACTGACAACTCAACAGCGATCCACAGCAGGCTCTCCGGTTGACCGTTTCCTGAGCCTCAAACCCTTCCCTCTCAGCATTGGTCGTTGCGGCAATAACGTGGAGGAGGTTGTGCTGCAAGCCTTGAAGAGTTTTGGCATCGGGAAAAACCGTACGATCGCACAAAGAGCTAGCACGAACCAGTCCTGGCTCAACAAAGATGGCTGGCCTCGCGTGCAGCGTTGGTTCGAGAGGCTGGCAGAACAGCGCGCTGTTGCGCCTCAATTTGGACATTGCAAACTCGAACGAGAAGCTGCTCGTTACGCAGCAGTGAACTTGGAAGGGTTTGGACCCAAACAGTCACGCAACCTTTGGCAGTGGCTGGGCTTAACTCGTTATGAGACGCCTCTCGACAGCCGAGTTGCTAAATGGATCAACCGGAATCTCTCTATCCACGTAGATACGGCCCTTCTTGGCGACGACCACTATTACGATGCGGTGATGAATTATCTACAAGACGTTTGCGCTCGCGCTGGCGTACTCCCTTGCCTGTTCGACGCCGCCGCATTCGATAACAGCAACACGTGTGAAGCTAAATAGGGGAACTATATAATGACGTTGACTGAGGATGATGCTGCGAAACTAGTTCACTCGATATTGGGCCTTTTGCGAGAGCAGGGTGCTCGTGAGGTGGTTGATGGCATCGACGAGAGCCGTCGTCTCGGAATTGAAGAAGCACTTCCAGAGCAGAGAGGCTCAGAGCTGAAGCAGGTTGGAAGGACCAGGAGACGCCCGCCAACCAACCACGAAATGTTACAGATCATACTGGAATGTCTGCACCAGCGACTGGTCGTATTGCCGACTATTGGCATAAGTATAAGAAAGCACCTCGGCAACAATGAGGTCACGTGGCGCGTCGATACACAGTTCGTGTCTCTCGACCGTGTTCCGGAGGTCAGGTTGTCGGACTTATTGCCCGATCAAGTCGAGAACGTTAAGATGGCGCTGACCAAGATTACAGCTGTATGTGAACCATCTGTTGACGAGCAAAGGAAGTAGCGCGTGGCGACAGACCAAGAAATGACCGAGCTGTTAGATTCAGTCAACAACCTTCTGAATTTGCCGGCCGCGCAGCAGCTCCTCCAACTGAACTCCAACACCTGCGAGCGGGCCTATGAAGCATACGTGCTTTCCTTGTGTGTGGAAGCGGTCCGCAGGGCTGGAGGATCCGCCCAGCTCGTGGGTATAAAGTCCGGGCCCAATCCTATCCCTGTGGTGTTCCGAGGAGCGCCAGGAAGCATGGCATCAACAAACCAAGATTTCGCGTATGTGAGCTGTGCTCTCAAAAACAGGGCATTTGAACTTCACGTCGATGTTGAATATGAAGGAACCTCCGGAGCGCCTCACGAGATCGACGTTTCGATGTGCGATAAAGCTCATGCCGATGCCGTCAGGAAAACAGATGGCACTCCCAAGACGGAAGGCAATAAGCTTCTGATGGCATTCGAGTGCAAGTTCTATGAGAGCACTCCAGGCGTCAGTCTCGGACGGACATTTGTCGGGCTCATTTCGGATTGCGGCGGGCTGAGGTTCGAAGCATTCGTTGCCAACCTACCTTCCCAGAAACTGGGGCTGTATTTTTCGAAAAAGTCCCGCCCGAGTCCGTTCTTGGGACTCATACCGACCGATGCCGAAAGCGAAGACCGTTTTATCCGAAACGTTGAGCAGGAACTCCGGAAATGGGCGTAGAGTGACCTCTTGGTTACTCGTCTGCCCCGGTGCATTCGTCTCCGGCGGCCATGCTGCTAACAAGGGTTACATCAGCCTAAACGATTGCAATGAGCAAGCAAATCAAGAAGGGGCAATACGAAAAGCGACTTCGAGTCGCGGTACGGTTCGACGGGACACAATTTGCCCTGCTCGACGGCAGCCCACTGCCAGCCATCGCCAAAGACGCGGTCTGCGAGCTCGTGCTGAGGCCCGAGCAACTTCAGAATCCGGACGATCGAGACCGATTTGTGCGAGACGAAGTTTGTCCAATCCTCACTCAGGGCTCGACGGTGCTACTGGGCGTCAGTCCGCATTCGGTCGGAGACCCGAAAGCGCTCGGTCTGATCTGCAACCCGCAGGAGATCGGCGTACAGACGGAATACTGGCTTGTCGAAGTTCGCCTGAAGCAAGACCTCAAGATTCGGATTCGGGGTGACCAGGAGGCCAAACTGGAGCCGTGTAGCTGCCTTATTCCCTCTCTGGAGCGAGAGGCCACCAGCATAAATCACGCATTTACCCTGATTTCTGAAACATATGAGACGGAGCGCCTTTCGCACACGGGCAATGTGTTCGAGCGGGCGTATACGCCAGTTGGGCCAAAGCGATGGCAGACTTTAGACGACCTGCGCATCAAAGCGATTGCGCAATCTCTCCAGAGGAAACTGGAGTTTCCTGCGAGCAAGGACGACAAGAAGTAGCGCACTCAATCGATCAGGAACGAGCAAATGGATGCTGGGTTATTCGCACCACGAAGGGTGTGGACTTGACTAGTAGCTGCAATCACGGTGATTTAGATTAGGGGGTTAGACCGAACAAGAGAACTCATACGGGCCAAGGTCGACGATCGGGCACTCCGAAATATTAAGGTCGCGCCAGAATGTATTTATCCAAGGTCGACATCAAGAACTTCCGTTCGTTTGAAGATCTACATGTCGATCTACATCCCGGTCTCAACGTGCTTGTTGGCCGGAACAATACAGGTAAGACCAACCTCCTGCAGGCGATTCGCCACGCCATCGGTCCAAGTGCTTCGCGTGGAGACGCTCTTTGGTTGGAGCGCGACCATTTCTACAGGGCCTCACCGATCGATTCTACCGAGCGGACGATTACTATCACCCTGACGTTCGCTGGATTGATCGAGGCGGAGCGGGCTTACTTTTACGAAATCGTCGACTTCGATCTTGGGGATCTTTCAAATTCGAAGGCCATCATTCGATTCGAAGCGTCGTGGCCCAAGGGAAGAAGGCAGGCATCGATCAAACGCACAGGCGGACCGGCCACCGCCACCGAACCTCCCGAAGTACCGACACGGCTTTTAGAATCGTTACCAATCACGTTCCTGCCTGCTCTGCGGAATGCAGAGGAGTCCCTGGCTCCTGGTTACCGGAACCGTCTAGCATCTCTTCTTAGCGACATAGCAGAACGTCAGGTCCGGCTGGGTGGAACGACGGAAGAAGACATCAAGAAGATCTTCGTGCGTGCCAATCAGGAGCTCGAAGGGCATCCGCTGATCGGAGAAACGAAGGCGTCCCTCCAAGCCACGACCAAGGAGATCGCTGGTAGCGATCATGCCGCATCAGCGATTAAAGCAGCCGACTTAGAGTTTGAGAAGATACTGCGTTCTTTACACGTACAGATGGAAGGTTCGCCCATCGGCTCACTCACCGCCAACGGTCTGGGTTATAACAACCTCCTCTACATTGCAGTGGTGCTCGAACATCTCAAGTCGCCGGATTCGGATGAGTGGCCGATGTTTCTCGTGGAGGAACCCGAGGCCCACCTCCACCCTCAGCTGACTATGTTGCTGGCGGACTTTCTTGCCCATAAGACGCCGGGAGAGAAGATTCCGCAGACGATCGTGACGACACACTCGCCGACACTCGCAGCGAGCGTGCCGCCGGACCGGATACATTTGTTGTTTCTTGACCAGATGAGCGGTAAGGCCCGGTGCAGCAGCCTCGAAAAGGCAGGTATGGACGAGAGAGATCGTGGCGACCTCCAGCGAATGATGGATGTCACGCGGGCAACTTTGTACTTCGCGAAGGGCGCACTTCTTGTGGAAGGCATTTCGGAGGCTATGCTCATCCCAGCCCTAGCGAAGCGACTCGGCTACGACCTAGCGAAGCTGCACATCTCGGTTGTCCCAATCTGCGGCGTTGCGTTCAACACGTTCAAAAAGTTGTTAGATCCCGCTACCCTCGGAATTCCGGTTTCGATTGTGACAGACGCCGATCCGCCAGTTACTCGGGGCGCGTCATGGAATGAGGATACGCCAGTGGTGGAAGGCTCTTCGTTCAAATTGTCTGATCGCACTACGAAACTAGTTGAGATATTTGTGGGCCATCAAACAGTGCAAATCTTTCACTCGAAAATCACGCTCGAATATGATCTTGCCGAGGCTGGTGATGAAAACGCCGCACAAATGGCGGCGGTCTGGGAGAAATGCTTCGATCGTGTTCCGGGAACCTTCAATAGTACGAGGGTCATTGAGTCTGGTGTCGATCGTCATGCTAAGGCAATGGCGGCGTGGCGTGGCATCTGCCGAGCAGGACACACAGGGAGTAAGGCCGAGTTCGCACAACGTCTTGCGGCGCAGATCGTTGAAAAGGACAAAGACGACCAATGGGTGGTAGCTTTTGACATCCCGGTCTATTTGGAGAAGGCAATCACATATGTCGTTTTGTCCTGCAAACAGCTCCGTTCGGTTCCCGAAGCCACAAGCGAATGAGAGAGCCGACGCCACAACAGAAGGCCGTTCTCGAACGCATGGATGCTCGCGTCCGAATCGTCCGCGCTGCGCCAGGTAGTGGCAAGACTTGGCTAGTCGCGGAGGTGATCAGAGAAGCTCTATACGATTGGCCAACGCGGACCGTTGGCATTGCCGCGCTATCCTTCACGCGAGTTGGAGGCGAAGAGATCCGCAAGGCCGTCGGCCATGAACTTGGACATCCTCATTTTGTCGGCACAATTGATGCTTTCCTTTTCAGATACGTCGTACGTCCGTTCTTTCAGCGTGTATTCCCAAATTACGCGAGCCCTCGGATTGTGGCGGGTGAATGGGGTGCAGAGCACTGGAAATACTACGCACACAATCAAAATGCCGCTGTTGATAGCAGTGAGGGCAAAGGCAAGGACATCAAGCTATTTGGCTGCCTGTTCGTCGGCGAAGAACAGGATGGCAGTGCGATTGTGGCTCATCGGCCGCACCCGGCGCTGCCGCTCCGTCGACTAAATAGCGATGACACGAGCAGGGTCAGAGATGCCAAAAAGGAAGTGTGGAGAAAACACGGTCTTCTCACTCACTCGGATGTCGCGCTGGTCGCAAGCAAAATCCTAGGGCATCAGAGAGTCGGGGGAATGGTTCGCGCTGAGGTTATCCGGCGGTTTCCCTTTCTGATCGTGGATGAATTGCAGGACACTGGACACTTTCTCGGCAAGAGCATCCGCCTGCTTCTCGAAGAGCCTGCCGCTCGCGGCCTGCTTGTGGGCGACCCCGATCAGGCGATTTACGAGTTTAGCGGTGCCCGACCTGATCTTTTCGACACTTTTGAGAGCATCATCGGTGCCGTTCGTCTAAGTTTAGCCAGCAGTCAACGATGCCCCTCCGCAGTCGCTTGTGCTGCGATGCACCTAAAGGACTCGGGAGGTGTGATCGGCGCCGTTCAGGATCGAGCGGGACGGGCGCGCCTGGTCCGGTACGGCGACATCGTAGTGGATGTGGCAAAGGTGGTGGAAGCGGTTCGCGCAAGCTGCAGGACAGGCATAATAAAGGTTGTTGCGCGTGGAACAGCAACGGTCGACGAACTTGTCGGGCGGCATACTGAACTTGCTCCGAACCTCTATTGTGCTCCGCTCACGCACATCCATCGTGCAGTGGTGGCATTCCGGCGAGGTCGGAACATCGCGGCACTAGCGTCCGCCCAAGCGGCTCTGGATCGTGTTACCTTCCAGCACGAACACGTCAACGACGAGGAGCTCGTTGCTGCGAAGATTGACCCGCTCGGATGGAAAGCGCTCACCATCAGATGCCTCCTCAAGGTCAATGCAATCGTGCCGACGGGCACTTTTTTTGAATGGCACACGCAGGCCGGCGAGACGATCGAGAAGGAGGTCGGGAGCTTTGGTTTGGGCTCGGTCCCGACATTCGTGACTGGAAAGCTCAAACCGCAGAATCGAAAAGGATCGAAAGCTCCGGCTGCCGACTTCCTGCCTCAGCCTTGTAGCGGCGGCAAGGCTCTGTTCGGAATTCAGGTGCAAACAGTTCATAGGGTTAAGGGGGAGACTCACGATGTCACTGTTTTCGTGTGTCCTACCACAAAGGCTGATCACTGCCCCTCTACCGTATGGTGGTCAACGGACGACAAAGACCGTGAAGAGAAGCGCATCGCGTATGTCGCTATGACGAGAACTCGGGGCGACCTCATCATTTGCGTCTCGGAAGCCTGCTACAAGCGACTAGCCGCAAGCCACGCCGCCTTCGTTGCGAGCTTTGAATGCATGACCGTTGCCGAGTGCGTCGCCTTGCTGAGCCGGGAGGTTGTCGGCGCGCTGCCTGCCGCTCCAATAGAAAACGGCGGAGTGCAAGCGAGCACTCCGCCAGAAAACAACAGTCGATAGCTTCACGATGTCGTCTCGTAGCTTTTCGGCTTGACTCTTGTTTTCTTGTCTCGTTTCGCCGCAACTCCGTGCTATGCCTTTTGGAGTCGCGGAGGACGCTGCGATAACAGCCAAGAAGGACTGCCTAAGACGGCTCTTTGATTTCCATTCCCGGCAGAGGAGTTTGAGCGGACACGACCGCCTTCGGCGCGTCAGATGGGGAGCCACCGCTTGGTTTTAACATCTCGCCATTCTGCAAAATTGCCTTTCGATCCATTTCCCAAAAATCGAGCAGGACGCCGATGATACCTTTCGCCGCGGGCGTCAACGATTGTGGGGGGGTGAACGCCGCATTATAAGCGGCAGCCTCAAGCTCTTTGGCAACGCCGAACAAGTCATGAGAGACGCTCTGTTTTGCAAAGTATTCCGCTAAGATGTTAGTAGGGATAGCGTCGAGTTCTTTGCTGAGTCGTTCCTTTATCCGGGGTCCCAATGCGCGCTGTTCAGGAGCATATTGCTCGACCAGTCCTATTGCCAATTCCAACACTCGCTTTGTGCCGGTTGCGCCTTGGGATCCGTGACGCAAGCCGTCGTTGATAGCTGTCAGTTTTGCCGGGGATTCGGCGAAAGCCAAGTCCTTCATAACGAAATCGAAAGCGATAGCGATGAACGAGATGAACATATAGAGCATCCGCAAAGCTATCTCTCTGTGCGTCACAACTAGCCGCGCTTGCTCTGCAAAAAACCTCGCATCTATCAGCCAACCGTTGATCGCGTTGTAGCCCAGATCCCTAGCTAAGGGACGCTTCGCGCCTTTGTAACGCCCCTTCCAATCCCCGCCCTCTTTTGTAGGGCGATAAGTTCCCAACAATTCGACAAATTGCTCTTCTGTCAGGCGTTTGTCAAACGGCTCAGATGATTTACCTAGCTTATTGAGAAACGATCCATCCAAGATGAGAACATCCTGTTCCTTCCCGAAATCCGAGATAGCGGCTCTCTTGTCAGTGGTTGCGACAATCGCCTGCTCGACGCGTAGGACTTCTTTTAACCCCTTAGTCCAAAAAATTCTTTCGATTGCTTTGGGCGTGCTCTTGTTCTTCGTGTCTACAATGATTCGGTGCCGAGATACCGACGACGGGCGGTCGTAGAGCCAGATATCAATATCCGTAACCTCGAATCCCTCATAAACGAAAGGCACTCCCCGCACGGTGAAATATCCAGCACGGATGAAATAGCGCCGTAATAACTCCTCCATCTGATAGCCTTTTGGCAATGCCTCGGTCATTGCAGTCCGCCTCCAGTTCGAAGAGCCATAACGATGTCTCTGGTTGCCTTTTTACTAGCTACCGTTTGTTTCCTGCGCCCGCCCTCGCGATTGGCTTCAGGGCCAACATAGCCGGTAACCGTCGCGCCGGGCAAATTCAGAACAGCATCGCTTGCGTCGCCAGCTTTGATTACTTCCAGGGCAACTTGGCCAACTTCTTTCTTCAGGAGCCTCATGTCATACCCGCGAGGTGGATTGGGTCGTACCTCGACAACCCCTTTGAGCTCCAACGCACGGTAGTCCTGGCCGATGGCCGTTACGGGACCGACCCAACGCCCAGCGATCAAAGCCTTCATTAGTTTTTCAATCATCGTGATTCGGCCACGAGTATACGAGCTGCGCGTCATCCCGTAGGTCAACGAGCTCACAAAGGCTTTAGCCAAATCCAAGGCATCCTCAACAAGGGGATTGCCGTATTTCGAGAACGCAGCGGGCCTCGTGACGAAAGCGACATTCTCCTGATCATTGTTCACGACATTAATGTCGTACATCGAGATGGCGTTTAGTTTTTCCAGTAGCTTAACCCCTAGGAGTTTCGTGACCTCGCTCAGCGCGACGCAGCCGCACCGCTTCAAAAGATCCTCTACTTCAGCAACATGCTTCTGGTCTTCTGGAGTAAGACTGTCCAAGACAGCCTGGGTCTTGGCGATGTGCTCCCGGCGAAATAGATTCCCGTTAAAGTAAACCTTGTCCCCGCCGAGCTCCTCGAAATCGACAAAGCCCACCTGTTCAGCCTGCTCCAGCAGTGCAATCACTTGGCCAGACGAAAGCTTGCACTTGTCTCCCAGATAGGTCCTTGAATCCTTCTGACGGACTGGTCCCTCGGACGCGACTTCGGAGAACTCCAGTGCGGCATTCTCGGAAGCTGACGGACCAAGATCTTCGTAAACGCCCGTCGCGTGCTGAACAACCGCCGTGGTAGTCACGCCAATCACGTCGACGCCAGTCTTCGAGACTTCAACCAGAGTTCTCGCCTCCAGAAGTTCCAGCAGCTTTGGCAATTCGAATACCGTGTTGATATTGGCGGCCTTCGCAAGCAACTCAACTTTGCTTCGAGTCAGACTGGTTTGGTCTGTCCCCGAAAGCGCGGAGAGCAAGATCGCTGCCTTGCCAGCGGCATAGATGTTGTCGAATTCATGAACACCATTTACCTGCTGCAATTTGTGGGTGTGGTGTACGAGCCAAGCGCCTTTGGTTTTCGCATCCATTGCAAGTCCTGAAATGCCTTTCTTACCTTCTGTACCTCTGCACCTATTATCAGGTTACGCCATCGAATCGGTAAACGCAGCATCCACGAGTCGTGCCGTCCGAGGGTTTCAAGGTGAGTCGGAAAGTGGCAAAGCAGAAAAGACGAAGGCCGCTCGGAGAGCGGCCCTCGCAGTTGGGACCGTTCAGTATGGGACAGGTTCTTCGTCGGCCTGCTGTTCTGGTGCGTCGGAGCCGTTTGCTGCAGGCTCGGCCGCGTCTGGTTTCGAAAAGATTGAGAAATCGATCTTTCGCAGATGGCCTGCCACGATCGAGACTGCCGGGATGGTCACGCCGTCCTTGGCGTATTCACTGGTGCGGAGTTCGCCCTGGACAAAGACGGCATCGGCCTTCTTGAGGCGGCTGGCGGGTTGAGCCAACTTGTCCCAGCATTCGACGCGGAACCAGTCGGGTGTTTGCTTCTTCTCTTTGCCCTTCGTCCAGGTCTTGTTGACCGCGATGCTGAGGCGCGTGACATGTTTACCGCTGGAGAGCTGAGTGTGGACGGGATCTTGTCCGAGGTTGCCTTCGATTTGAACGAGGTTCTTCATTGTGATTCTCCTTGTGTGTGTTCTCATCCCGTGCGGGACATACTTCCCGAAGGGCGCGGAACCCGCGAACTCCCAAGAGCGCCGGGGGAAGGGCGCGTGCCAAAATGAAAAGTTTTTGGAAGGGGACCCGGAGCGAGCGAGGGGGGAGGAGTCCAAACCCCCGAAGGGGCGAGAGTTTTCATTGCCGTGCCGCAGGGCGAGAGCGTAGTGAGATTCCGCGGTTGTCTGCACAGGTGAGAACCCAAGGAGAAATGAACAGCCTGATATCGAAGGGCAACCGGAAGCCGAAACTCCCCAGAACACAGCGTCCGTACCGGTATGCGAGGACTCGCTCAGTTGGGTGGCAACGAGACAGGGAGGACAAAAAGTGAAGATGAGCACTGGTGCAAGTGAGACGCAGGAGCATTTGGCGATCACGCCGGTCCTATGGTCGCTCTCGATACTGCGTCCGGGCGAGCCCGCGTTGTGTACGGCAAAGCGTGACCCAGTTCCGTCGGCAGTGGTCGGCTGCGGCGACATCGTTATTCAAAGATGACTGCTGCTCGCAGCGACCCTGATCCGGCCCGTCCAGGCGACTTAGAGGCATGCTGATTAGGAGCCGGGCGAATCGCACACAGAGACAAAGGGCCTGACGATTGCCTCATCATTACCGGACGCAATAGATGCCACGCGGGCATATATCGAGGCTTGTTCGTCCGAGTTTGGACTAGAGGTCGATCGTTCAAGTGCTGGCTGCCTGACGGAATGGACGCCGCCGACATCGACTGGGAAGCACACCGCAGACACTCGGTCTCGACGACAGCCAGCTACGGCCCGATTGGTGCCTCGCCTTCGCCCAATCCTGAAGGCAGCTGGCCTAGCGCCTTCTTGAGCGTCGTGGCCAAATCCTCTTTCTCCGCATACACAAAGAAGCTGGCTGTCGGAGCTAGCCCAGCTCCGTAGAAACGTACCCCGGCGGCACGAAGAATAGAGAAGAAACCATCTGCCGCAACGTAATCGTCGCCTGCAAGTGAAGGCAGCCAGCCCTGTTCGTGTGCCTCGTAAGCGACCAGCCAATGATTGTCATATAGAGTCGCAGCCGTCATGTAGTCGCGCCATTTGGCAAATGCAGACGCATCGAGCAAACCCAATTGATTCAGGTCCAAAGCGATAAGCGCGACAACATCATCATCAAGACCAGCGATTTTATCTCCGACGACCTTCGAGATATTCACGTTCATCTTCTTCGCCAGCCAGAGCGCCCACGCTACTTCATTCCCCTGTTGAAGAGGAGCGTGATAGGCGCAGATGCTCTCTATTGCAGTCCCAAGCGTCTCATTGTTCGTATGGTAAGCCGCATACTTGTCATAGATGTCGGCCACTACTGACAACATACTGGGCTCGCCAAGGGCGGCCTTCAAAAGCAACGCTTCACAGAAGCTCCAATTCTCGTCAGTGATGTTTGCACTCAACGTCTGTTTTGCCGCGTAGGTTAGAACACTATCGGCAGGAAAAGTCTTTGCGTGTTCAAATGCGCGATCAAAAAGCGTTAGCAGGTCCGTTGCCTGAGGCTGGCCGCTGTCGCGAATAACAAGATTTCGGAGATCACCCTTCCATGGTGGCTCTAGCCGCTCTGGCAACGGGATAAGCTCGGTCTTGGGATCGTTTATCTCGAATTCAAACTCGCGAGAGACTTGATGGAGAACAGCTAGCGCCTCTTCGGCCTCTGACAGCGTTGAAAAGTACAAAGAGTAATCGTCGATTAATCTAGTTCCCCGCAAGGAGGGTAGCTTGGATAGCAATGCAAGATCCATTGCAGTCCCGAGGATTTCACCGATAAGGAAGGAACTGTCGGGACCTATCGGAATACCCCCAGTCTGTTTGTCCTGCGTCTCCCGCAGCCAGAGATCAAGTCGGTTTCCTAAGAGGTTGAATTTCTTGTCTGACCTTGCTGCGTCCTTGCCATGGAGTGCCCACGGAACGCTGTGTGTATAAATTGAAGGATAGTAGCGGGCAATGTCAGTCTTCAACAAATATCGGGCTCCGACGGATCGCTGGGCTCTAAACATCGGTTGTTTGTTGAGTCCGTTTGTGGCTTCCAGGGCGCGTTCGATGCTTGGCTTTGGAACGCTTAAGGAAAGCGGTGATTGGGCGCAGAAAGCTTCAAGCGTCTGCCAGTTACTACCTATTTCGGCAGCCAGAATACATTGGTGCAGCGGGTTCGGGATCGAGAGAGTTCTGCGTAGGTGCTTACGCTTGGGAACGGAATGGGTCGCGCAGCGACTGCGCTCAAATCCAACCCCGCGCACCCTGTTCAGAATGTCTGAAACTATGGGCTGCGTGTACGCCAAGATATCGGGAATGGCAACCGAAAGTGCGAGAGAGTTAACGGGCGGGATGACTCGATCTGGAAAGTAGCCTCTCGTCATCAAGTCCTCAACGGAAACGGTCGTGGTCCCTGTTGCTGAGGTCATGATTGAAGATTACACTCAGAACCGCCGAATCGCGAAAACGAAGGCAGGAAGGCCAGCATAGCAGAGCCGACAGCCGACGCTGGAACCTCTTGCAGGAAAGAGAAGACGTTTACACCCATGACAGGGATCAATGATATCGAAGCCACAACTGAGGTCAAAGCGGTTTTTCATGAATGCGTGAACCTTCTCCTCGTCTACTTGTCCTCTGTTGAAACAATCAAGCGGTTCGATAAGAAGGCTGCCACAGGGTTCGACCTTTTTAGGTGGCGCATTCAGATCAGAGTGTTGGTAAACGATTTAATACTGCGATTGTGCCGTCTAGATGATGATGCCGACAGAACAACGCATTCGCTGCGAGAGGCACTATTAAGCATTCGCACTTCTCTATCAAATACGGAAGCACAAGCAATAGACAAACGCCTCAGGGCGTACCGTCAGCTCATAAACCCCCTTAAGACAAAGGCAAGGAATTACTACTTGGCCCACCTGAGTAAGGAGGCTGATATTCCTAAAGCCACGGACTCTCATGAATCCCTCGAAAACCTTCAACAACAGGTAGCAGAGGTCATCAATATTTTCGACATGATCGCAGGCGAGGGCGAACCTATTAAATACGTGATACGGGGGGCTGGCTCACAAGAGCGCGAATTAGATTTGAAGCAGGAACTATTTCGTAAACCCGTAAACCGAAGCCCTAATTGAATTTTGTTGCAAGTTCTTCTGATCGATCGGTCGATCCCGAAAACTGCCGTGGCCTTGGCGGCCATATCCATATCGCCTGCGGGTCATCCAGGTGCAGGAGTGTACGGTAGTGGGTCCAGCTCAATTCGTGACGCAGTGCGTCACAATTCGGGAAGGCGCCATAGAAAAGCCTCATGTACCGCAGATTCGACGCGTCGAAGCCTCGCCCAAATTCGGCAGTCAGCCGCTCCGCTAGCCGGGGCAGGAGTTTTGTGCCGTACTTCGCCCGGTCCGCGCCACCTTGCTCGAACTCGACGATGTGCCTTCCAACTTCCCAGCAAGTGCGGACCTGCACCACGTCCACAGCCCGAAGGGCGTGCTGCCTGGCTTCCTGAATCAGTCCGCGCAACCGCCCCAGCAATCCGTCGAAAGCCACCGCAGGGCCCTGAACATCCTTCTTTGTGGCTCTTTTTCCCTCACAAGCTCCTCACGTTATTGAGACCGTGCCGCTGGAGAATCGCAGCCAGGTAGGCACCGTAGATTCCTAGGTGACCGACTGTCTATGTTGGCCCAATGCCCGCCCAAGATCGATCGCTCGGATGAACCCATTGCCCGTGTCTTCATGAATGCGCGGACCGTTGGGTACCATCGATGTCGCTGCAAGGTAGTCACCAGGTCGACATGTGAAAACAATGATCTGAAAGATGTGAGCCTTCTCGTTGAGCAGCGCGCGGAACCAATCCATACGGCTGTCATCGCTCTGGACCAATTGGTCGTCCAGGACGAGTGTCGTCTGCAAATATTCAGCCAGCGACAGCCGGTATAGTGTGGACAACTGTTCCCGCGTGCCGACGGATAGACGGGACGCGGGTCTGGCCGCTCCACCAACCACAACTCCTTCGGTCCCGAGTTGCGCACTGAGCTGCACCGCGTCGTAGCGTCGCTGGGTCAAAGCCTGGAATCCTCCTGCGATGGCCGGCGCGAGCGCCTGTCCAAGATTACTTGCCTGGGCGGCGTCAGCCTGCTTCATTTGATCGAGCAGCAATTTCCATGCTTCATAGTCGGCTTCAATGTCTCTCTCCTGACGCTCAGCCAGCTCGAACGCTTCGGTCGCGTCGCGCAGTCGCTCGCGAGCCACCGCACCGCCAACCTGCTCAAGTGCACCATGCGCGCGTTGGAGCTCGCGCTCGATGGCGTCCAGTTCCAACCTTACGCCAGCCTCAATCTTCTTAGCGGCATTAACTTCATCTTTCCTAACATCCCGGTCGGGTACAGGTAAGGCAGCGTGACGCTCCGTGGCGTCACGGAGTCGTGTTTCCGCGTCCGCTAAATCTTCCGCGTCGCGGAGTCTTAGCAACTCTACGAGTCGCCCGCCATGTTGTGCGTGGCTGGCAATCGCCGCTGTTAGCTTTTCTTGCGCTGCCTCCACCGCTGCCCTGGCAATATCAGCTTCCGTGCGGGCGCCCCTCACGGCATCTTCGATAAGCTTATTTCGCGCCGCAATCGTGCTCTCCAACGACTCGGACTCACCCGCAACGCTTTGCTTCTCGATGATCGCTGCAGCGAGTGTGGCTTGCGCCG
>Ga0182030_10010096_pt1 | contig 19259 bp, 12 predicted proteins | sample 812S3MmetaG_FD_121299 | JGI IMG/M metagenome (GOLD analysis project Ga0182030, IMG submission 121299) | Permafrost microbial communities from Stordalen Mire, Sweden - 812S3M metaG (Illumina Assembly) | ecosystem: Environmental > Terrestrial > Soil > Wetlands > Permafrost | place: Sweden... | reverse complement strand
TTGGGCGGCACGACGGAGCCGCAGCCGGTCGACTCGACCCAGTGGGCGGCGCCGGTGGTTTCGGTCACGACGACGGGACGTCCGAGCGCGAGGGCTTCGATGGTGGTGCGGGAAAACGTTTCGATCCGCGAGGGACAGACCACCACCCGTGCGCGGCGAATCTGGTCGATGACCGCGGAAGGTTCGAGGCGGCCCAACGATTCGAGGCGATGGGCCAGGAGGCGGTGGGAAGCCAGTTCAAGCAGCGTCGCATGAAAACGGCTGTCTTCCGAGGTCTCGGGTCCGAGGAGCACGAAGGTCGCGCCGGGAAGATCGGGCACGAGAAGAATCGCCGCGCGCAGGAAGACGTCCGGCGCTTTTTTGCGATTGAGCGCGCCTAAAAATAATATCCTCGGGCGGCCCGGATCGAAGTCGGTGGAAAGGGGCGCGGCCACGCTTAAAAAAGGAGCGGTGAGATGGATGCGGCATTGGCCGATTTTATTTTCCGGCACGCTGTATTCGCGCTTTAGCCATTCGGCGGTCGGGGGGGAGTTCGCGACGACGCGGGCCGATTTCCGGAAGACGAATTCGAGGCTCGATTGTCGGATGAAGCGGACGCTTTCCCCGCGAAACTGGTAGCGTAAATCATGGACGCAGGTGACGAGGGGAGGGAATCCGCCGGCGGGGGAAGCCAGGGCGCAGGCGAGGCCGTCCGGTTCCTCGCATTGGGCGACGACCGCGTCGAAGGGGCCGTGCCGCCGCGCGAAACGGCGGATGACGGCGGCGTCCGTGGCGGCTTTTCGGTAGCCGGCCCAAGGCTTGATGATTTTATCGAGCGGCGCAAGCGTCAGGCCCCGTTTTTCGCGGGAAAAGACGTGGACATTTAGGCCGTCGACGGGGCGCGGCTCGGGAACGAGCCCGGCGTCCGCGGCCTGGGAAAGAATCGTGAGGTCGATTCCTTTTTCGGCGATGGCCTGGGCCAGCTCGCCGAAAAAACCGGGCTTTCCGCCGTTGCGTCGGCGCTCTTCCCAAAGCCAGCGTGAGACCATTAATATTTTCATGGGCATCGGTTCACTTGAATAGGGGTTCGAGGAATTGTTTCATCGCGAGGCCCTGATTTTTCCAGAGAAATTGACGCGCCCAGGCCTGCGCCGCGCCGCGATCGATGCCGCGTTGCGTCAGGGACCGCACGGCGGCGGCGAGGGCCTCGGGTGATCCGCTCGGGACCAGCTCCACCCAGCCGCCGAGGTCCAGTTGATCGAAGACGGGGATCCGGCTGGCGACGATGCCCTTTCCCGCCGCCGAATACTCGAGGAGTTTCAGGGGAAAGGTGTAGAGCGCGCTGCGCGGTTCGAGCAGGTTCGGCATGAGTCCGATGCCGGCTTTTTGCAGAAAGGGACGCAGCGCCTCGCGCGTGACCTGGCCGTGAAAGGTGACGTTGGCGGGGGCGTTCCGGCGGAGAAGATCGAGCGATTTTCCCGCGCCGCCCAGGACGGTCAAATGAAATTCCGGCAGGAGGCGAATCGCTTCGATGGCGACCGGGACGCCCTTCCAGGGTTGCAGGCTGCCGGCGTAAATCAGCTCGCGGACGTCGGGCGGCGACGAGGTGTCGAGCAGCATGGTCTCGTCGATGCCGTCGTGCTGGACGCGCAGGGGTGCCTGAAGGGCGAAGCGGTTTTGCAGGCTCTCGGCGAGGGTGCTGGAAATGGCGACCACGCCGCGGACGCGCGCGTAAACCCGGCGTTCCATGTCGAGGAGCCGCCGGTGCCGGGCGCTGGTCTCCGGGTAGGTGTCCGCGAAGATTTCATGGGCCTCGAAGACCAGCGGGAGCGAAGGATGCCGTTTGCCGAGATGATCGGCCGCTTTCATGTGCATGGTAAAAGCGCCGTCGGGTTTCAGGGATTGGATGAGCGAGTCCAACTGGCGAAAAAACCACGCTCCGCTGCGGATTTTCCACGGGCCGAGCGAGACCTGGCGCTTGAGCCAGACGACATTCAGGCGTTCGCTCCGGCTGCCGCCAAAGAGGCCGTGAAGCTGGTCCGCATTCGCGAGTTGAGGCGACGGCGCGGCGGCGAGGGTGACGTCGCATCCGGCGGCGGCGAGGCTTTCGGCCAGGCGATAGACGTGGTATTCGCGGGCAAAGCGGCCGGTAAATTCTTCGGGAAAGATGTAGAGAAGTTTCACGCCGGATGGCCCGTTTTTAAACGATCAAATCGAGGACCTGTTGCGCCACGCGCTCCGGCGAGAACTGGCCGCGCAGGCGGGCGTGCCGGGCCGCGTGGCCGGCCCACTCCGGTTCGTGGCGGCGGTCATACAGGCGGCGCAGCGCGGCGGTCAGCGCGCCGATGTCTTGCGCGGGATAGGTGGCGAGATCGCGTTCGGTCAAAAAGTCGTTGAGGCCCACCTGGTCGGAAAGGAGGAGCGGCAGGCCGACGCAGGCCGCTTCGAGCGCGCTGATGGGACACGCGTCCAAGCCGATGGAGGGAACCACGTAAAGATCGCCGGAGCGCATGAGGTCGCGCAGGGCCGCGGCGTCGAGGCGGCCGCAAAGGTTCACGCGGTCGGCGAGGTTGAGGCGCCGCACCTGCGAGGCGAGCTTTTCCTGCTCCGGTCCGGCGCCCGCGAGGGTGAGGCGAAGATCGACGGCGGGATCGCTTCGCAAGCGGGCGATAGCCTCGATCAGATGTCCGAAGCCTTTCCAGCCGATGAACCGTCCGCTGGCCACCAGATGCCAGGGATCGGCGGGATTCCGGGCGGGGGCGTCGGCGGCGGGGCGGAAGACGTCGAGATCGACCGGGTTTGGGATGGAAACAGGCCGCGTTCCCACATGGGCCTCGGCGAGCAGGGCCACCCTCGGGCTTACGGCAAACGCCGCATCGACGGCCGGGTAAAAGAAGCGGTCTCCCGCAAAGAAATCGGTGCCGTGAAATCCCATGATCACTTTCAGGCCGGGCCGCGAGCGCTTCCAAAACCAGGCGACCGGCCAGTCGAAGGGTTTGGCCAGAATGACCGCGTCGCAGCAATGCCGCCGCCAGGCCCGGCGGGACGTCCACGCGAAGTGGAGCCGCTGTACGAGCCGTTGGAACCGGGTGCCGATGTCGGGAATCGATTTTGTTTCCCAATAGGGGGAGAGCTCAAGCGGGATCGTGGTCGCGCGGTGGCCGCGTCCCGGTTTCGGCAGGCCCCCGAAGAGGACGACCTCGTGTCCCATCCGCTGCAAGGCTTCGCCCACGGTAAACGAGTAGGTCTCGATGCCGCCCACTTCCGGCGAGCCGGGAAAGTCGAACGTCGCGTTGGGGATGAAAAAGCCGATCTTCATGGGGCACGCTCTTTGATGAGCTCTAGGAAGTCAATCCCGGAAACGGCGTTGGGAAGGGCGTCACGTCGTGAGCCGTTCCAGCGCGTCGAGATACTTGGCGCGGGTGTTTTGCACCACTTCCTCCGGCAATTCCGGGCCGGGCGCGGTCTTGTTCCAGGTGGCGAGGGTCTTGAGATAATCGCGCAGGTATTGCTTGTCGAAGCTGGGCTGGGGTCCGCCCGGCCGGTAGGCGTCGGCGGGCCAGAAGCGGGAGCTGTCGGGGGTGAGGATTTCATCGGCGAGCAGGACGCGGCCGGTCCCGGCTTCGCGTCCAAATTCGAATTTGGTGTCCGCGATCAGGATGCCGCGCCGGGCGGCGTAGGCGGCGGCCCAGGCGTAGAGGTCGAGGGTCAGGTCGCGGAGTTCCCCGTAACGGGCGTCGCCGAGGCAGGCGCGGGCTTCCTCGGGCGTGAGGTTTTCGTCGTGGCCGCGATCATTCTTGCGGGCGGGAGTGAAGAGCGGTTCGGGCAACCGGTCGGACTCGCGCAGGCCTTTCGGCGCGGCGTGCCCGCCGACGGTTCCGCTCGCGCGATATTCCTCCCAGCCGGAACCGGCGAGGTAGCCCCGGGCGACGCACTCGACGGGAAAAATTTCGCAAGGGCGCGCGCGGGTCAGCCGGCCCTCGAACTCGGGCAGCTCAACCCCGGCGGGCAGGTCGTAACCGAGGATGTGGTTGGGGCAGAGATTTTCGGTGATGGTGAACCAGTGGCGGGAGAGCGCGGTGAGGATTTTGCCCTTGTCGGGGATGGGCGTGGGCATGATGACGTCGTAGGCGGAGATGCGGTCCGAGGCGACGAGCCAGATTTCGTCCTGCCGGGTGTAGATGTCGCGCACTTTGCCGCTGCGCAAAAGTTTCACGCCCGCGCGCGCCAACCGTTGGGCCAGAGAGTCCATGCGGAGAGTTTAGGGCGTGTCTCCCGTTCTAAAAGTCTTAACTGAGTCGGCCTTTTATTTCCGTGCCTCTTTGTCGAGGACGGCGCGGATGGCCTGGAGCAGCTCGTTCGCGTTGTACGGCTTGGGAATAAAACCATCGATGCCCTGTTCCGCCATCTTGGTTTTGAGGCTCGCACCCGCATAACCGCTGCACAGGATCGTCTTCAACCGGGGTGCGATTTGCCGGGCGCGCCTGCTGAGTTCGAAGCCGTCGATGGTGGGCAGTCCGATATCCGAAAAGAGGAGGTGGACTTCGCCCGGATGGAGGCGGAGCATTTCGAGCGCCGTTTCCGCATCCGGGGCCGGGAGGCTGCGATAGCCGTGCGCCTTGAGGATCACCTCGACGAAATAGCGGACGTCGGGTTCGTCCTCGGCGATGAGCACGGTTTCCGTGCCCTCGACCGATTCCGCGGAATCCGGGGCGCGCTTGACGGGGTGTGCCGGGGGCTGCGCGGGGATGGGAAAAAAGAGCGAAATGGAAGTCCCCTTGCCCGGCTCCGACCAGACATCGATGAACCCGTCGTGCGACTGCATCAAGCCGTAAACGACCGGCATGCCGAGCCCCGTGCCCTTCCCTTTCGGCTTCGTGGTGAAAAAGGGTTCAAAGACGCGCTGGCGCGTCGCTTCATCCATGCCGCACCCGGTGTCGGTCACGCGCAGGCAGAGATGCTGATCGGTTCTCCGGCCGGAATCCAACGGCGCTTCATCGCTCCGGACCCTGCTCGTCGAAAAGGTGATTTTGCCCCCGTCCGGCATGGCGTCGCGGGCATTGGTGGAGAGGTTGATGAGGACGCGCTCCACCTGCCCGGGATCGGCGTGAATTTCGGGGAGGCCCTCTTCGAGTTGAAGCTCGAAGGCGATGTTTTGCGGCATCGCCGGCCTGAGCATCGAGGCGATTTCCCGGACGCGCTGGTTGATCTCCGTGGAGGTGAAGCTGCCCTCGCTTTTGCGCGCGAACGCCAGCAACTGGCGCACCAGTTCCGAGCCGCGCAGCGACGCGCGATCAATCGTCCCGGCGATTTCCCGCACCCGCTCCGGCTGCCCGCATTCCATGGGAAGGAGCGACGTGTAGCCCTTGATGATGGTGAGGATGTTGTTGAAATCGTGGGCGATGCCGCCGGCCAGCGTGCCGACCGCTTCGAGACGCTGGGCCTGCCGCAGGCGCTGTTCCATCTCACGGCTTTTGGCCCGTTCCTCCGTTTCGGCGAGGGCGCGCCGCACGGCGGGAACCAGCCGGGACAAGCGGTGTTTCAGCACGTAATCGGTGGCGCCGTTGTGGAGCGATTCGATGGCGGAATCTTCCTCGATCGTCCCCGACACGAAGATAAAGGGGATTTCCGGGGCGCGCCGGCGGGCCAGTTCCAGGGCATGGAGTCCGCTGAAGCTGGGCAGGGTGCAGTCGGCGAAAATCAGGTCGAAGTCCTTTTTCTCCAGGTTCTGGATAAACTGTTCGCGGTTCTCGCAACGGATGGTTTCGCAATCGATTCCGTCGTTGACCAGCAATTGGCGGACGAGTTCGCAATCGTTGGGGGAATCTTCCAGGTGAAGAATTCGGAACGTGGACTTCATCGAACCCTCTGGTCAATTAATGTTATGCGCAAAACGAGGTTTTATCAAGCCGCCCCGGGAGACTTCCGCGTTATGCGGGAGGAGGCTCGTTCACGATGGCCCAGAACATGCCCAGGGCGTGGACGGCCTTGATAAACTGGTCGAAATCGACCGGCTTCACCACGAAAGCGTTCACGCCCAGATCATAGCTGCGGACGACATCCTTTTCCTCCCGGGAGGAAGTGAGCATGACGACCGGAATGTGCTGGACGGCGGGATCGGCTTTGATCTGGCGCAAAACTTCGTGCCCGTCCACCCGGGGCATTTTGAGGTCGAGCAAAACGACGCACGGCAAGCCATCGGCCCGCCCGGAATACTTCCCCCGCTGATAAATATAATCGAGCGCCTCCGCGCCGTCGTGAACGACTTCGACCTCGTTGCTCAACCGGCATTCCTTCAACGCGTTGAGGGTCAGTTCCACGTCATTCTCGTTGTCTTCCGCCAACAGGATTCGTTTCATTTTAGCGATAACCATGGGCTTACCCGGGTTGAGTTGTGGTTGCAGGCAGTGAAAAATAGAACGTGGCGCCGGAATCGACCTGCCCTTCCGCCCAGACACGCCCGCCATGACGGTGGACGATCCGTTGAACGTTTGCAAGCCCGATGCCGGTTCCTTCGAAATCCTCCGCGCGATGGAGGCGCTGGAAAACCCCGAAGAGCTTCGCCGCGTAGCGCATGTCGAAACCAACCCCGTTATCGCGCACATAAAAAACCAGCTCGCGCCCGCCGGCGTCAGGGCCCTCGCGGACGGTCTGGCCGATTTCAATCTTCGCCTCCTGGCGCGGCCGCGTGTACTTGAGGGCGTTGTCCAAAAGATTTATCCAGACCAGCCGCAGCAGGTTGGGATCGCCCGTGACCCCGGACAGCGGCTTGATTTTCCACCTCACCTTGCGTTCCTGGCATTCCATTTCGCGATCCCGGATGACCTGGTCGACCATCTCCCGCATATTGATTTTGATCGGATGCATCTCCGCCCGTCCGGTTCGGGAGAAAGCCAGGAGATCGTCGATCAGCCGGCCCATTTCTTTCGCCGCCGTGGAGATGACGCTCATCTGGCGGCGGCTCGATTCATCTCCCTGAAGGGCGGGCGACTTTTGGAGCAGCTCGACGAAGCCGTGGATATGCCGCAACGGCGCGCGCAGATCGTGCGAAACGGAATAGGAAAAGGCTTCGAGTTCCTTGTTGGCCGTTTCCAGCATATCGGCGCGCTGCTTGAGTTCCTTGTTTAATTTTTGGATGCGCCCCTCCGCCTCCTTGCGGACGGTAATATCGCGAATGACGGCCAGGGCGTGACCGCCTTCGCCGGTTTCCAACGGGCTGAGCATGATGTCCACCGGGAACTCGCTTCCATCCTTGCGCCGGGCGAAGAGTTCCAGGCCGGCGCCCATCGCGCGGGTGCGCGGGGCCGCGAAATAACCGGCAAGATCCTTGCCGTGGCGGGCGCGATAACGCTCCGGCATGAGAGTCTCGACGCTCCGGTCTTCAAGTTCGGCGCGGGTGTAACCAAACAGGGCCTCGATTCGGGCATTGGTGCGAACGATGCGTCCCGCCTGATCGACGAGGATGATCGCGTCCGGCGAGTTTTCGAACAGCCCCTCGAACATCTGCTGGCGTTCGAGCAGCGCCTGCTCGCCCCGCCTGCGTTCCGTCATATCGCGCGCGAGCTTGACGAAGCCGAGCAGTTCGCCCTGCGCATTGCGGGCGGCGTTGATGATCACATCGGCCCAAAACCGCGATCCGTCCTTGCGCAAACGCCAGCCCTCGTCTTCAAAGCGGCCTTTCTCCGCCGCCACCCGCAGTTCCTTTTCCGGGGACCCCTCGCGAATTTTGTCCTCGGGATAAAAGCGGGAGAAATGCTGCCCGATGATTTCCTCCGCGCGATAGCCCTTGATCCGCTCGGCGCCGGGGTTCCAGCTCACCACCCTGCCGCGCGGGTCGAGCATGAAGATGGCGCAGTCTTTGATGCTCTCCATCATGAGGCGCATGCGTTCCTCGTTTTGCCTCAGGGTTTCCTCGATCTGCTTGCGCTCGGTCAAGTCGCGCGTGATCTTGACGAAACCGAGCAGTTCGCCCTGCGCGTCGCGGACGGCGTTGATGATCACGCTGGCCCAAAACCGCGAGCCGTCCTTGCGCACACGCCAGCCCTCGTCTTCACTGCGGCCTTTGTCCGCCGCCACCCGCAGTTCCTTGTCCGGGATCCCCTGGCGGATTTTGTCCTCGGGATAAAACCGGGAGAAATGCTGCCCGATGATTTCCTCCGCGCGATAGCCCTTGATGTGCTCGGCGCCGAGGTTCCAGCTCGCCACCCTGCCGCCCGTGTCCAGCACGGAGATGGCGTAGTCTTTGACGCCCTCGATCATGAGGCGCTCGCGTTCCTCGCTTTGCCTCAGGGTTTCCTCGACCCGCGTACGCATCGTCATCTCGTGCCACAAAGACAGGGTGCTGCCCAGAAGAGCTACCAGGCCGATGAGCGAACCCAGGATGATGATCGACTTGAGCACCGTGGAATTTTGTTGAGCCTTGGCCGCGTGCTGCTGAAGGAGCGCGCTCTCTTCGGCCTGCATGGCGGTAATTCGATCCTTGATTTCGGCGAGGCGTTTATTGTCTTCCTCGAATTGCTGGGCAACGAATCGAAGTTGGACGTTGCCGGATTGGCCGAAGCGTTTCAGGGAGGCCAGGTGTTGATTCAACAACTCCTGCAACTGCGCAAGATCGCTTTGGCGCGCCGGATTATCCGGTGTCAGCCCTTTCAGCGCCTGAAGTTGGGCGGGCACGTCCTGGCTGCTTTTCTGGAAGGATTGCCAATAGGCGGGATTGCCGGTGAGAAGAAAACTGCGCGCCGCGATTGTTCCCTCTTGAACTTCCGTGAGCAGGGTTTGCAGGCGATGGATGACGATTTGCGCATGCTCCACCCGATGGGCTGTCTCGACCATGTTGCCAATCCCGATCAGCGATAAACAGGCCAGGCTCATCAGCAGGAATGCCATGAGCACGGCCACGATCACCGATTGGTCGAACGAATACTTCATGCGCAACCTGTTATACCTGCTTGAAAGATCGCCGAAGACCTTAACCCAGCTTACCCTAGATTACCCCGATCTGAGCCTAGAACCTATCTCAAAATTAGCCAAGGGCGCGTTGCGGGTCGAATTTAACCCGAATCGAGGCGCGACTGAAGGAGTGATGCCGTAGCATCTCGACTGAAGGAGCAACGAAGAGTCGGGTTAAATTCGCCGCGACCCATTCGGGCGAAAGCCCTTTTGCTTTTTAACTTCGTCGCTCACTCGTCACGTAGCGCTGCGGCTATGCTCCTCGCTCGTCTTCTCGTTAAAAAGCAAAAGTTCATTTCGCGCGCCCCTGGTTAATTTTGAAATAGGTTCTCATCAAGGCTAAAAAAATTGCGCCAGCGCGCAGGCCGTGTCGCGCGCGCGTGTTGGCGGGACCAGTTCCGAATCCACCCTCACACCCAATAAAAGCAGTCCGTCATCCTCCGCTCAGCAAGGATGACGGGGCGTTTAGTGGGGGGTGTGTGGCTCGCCATGCTCAGGATGACAATCGTGCTGGATGGACGGGAGGTTGTCTTCTATGTTGGAGGCGCCTGCGCGCGCCATGCCCCGATTTCACGTAAGAGATAGTTTCGCGATCAACGACAAAAGCACTTTTGTCATGGCGGGGTTTGTCATCGAGGGTGAAATTGCCGATGGCATGTCCGTGCGCCTCCCATTCAAAGAGAATGTGATGATGACGGCGGAAATCGACCGCATCCAGTTTGTCCGGCGGCCGGATGGCGACGTCGTTTGTCTTTGCATCCGGTGCGCGAGCCCGGACGAAGCGACCCTCTGGGAAGCGTTAAAGATCAAAGACCGGACGATTGAAATTATCACGGCTGGCGCGCCCTAATGACGACCTACCTCCTTCGCCGCATCCTGCTTCTTTTCCCGACGCTCTTCGGCATCACGCTTCTCACCTTCCTGCTCATCCGGCTTTCTCCCGGCAATGCCGCGCTGCTCAAGGGCGGCGGAGGCGAGGGCGGGGGCCGGGCCATGACGGCGGAAGTCCGCGAGCAGATGATCAAGCTTTATGGGCTCGATAAGCCGCCGCTCGTCGCTTACGCCGATTGGGTTGGGAGAAGCCTCCGGCTCGATCTGGGCAACTCCATCGTCGATCACCGGCCGGTTGCGGCCAAGATCGGGGAGCGCCTTCCGCTGACGATGTCCCTCGCGGGTTCGGCGCTGCTGATCTCCTACCTTGTCGCGATTCCGCTCGGGGTCGCGGCGGCGCTCAAGCGCGGGCGGGTCGTGGACCGCACGATCAGCTTCGTCGTTTTCGTGCTCTACTCCATTCCCACCTTTGCCGCCGCGCTGCTTCTCATTCTTTTGGTGGCGGGCGGCGATTACCTCAACCTTCTGCCGATGTACGGGGCCGACTCGATCAACGCGCCCGAAATGGGGCCGTTCGCGTGGCTCTGGGACCGCGTCCTGCACATGATTCTGCCGGTGACATGCCTGACCTACGCCAGCCTGGCCTCCATCTCGCGCTACGCCCGGGTCTCGATGCTCGACGCGCTCGGGCAGGATTTTGTCCGCACCGCGCGGGCCAAGGGCCTGCCGGAACGGCTCGTGATTTTCCGGCACGCGCTGCGCAACGCGCTGATTCCGATCATCACCATCTTCGCGCTGGAACTGCCCGTCCTCATCGGCGGCGCGGTCATCATCGAATCGATCTTCTCGCTGCCCGGCATGGGCCAGCTCATGTTCCAGTCGCTCGATTCCAAGGACGAGCCGGTCATCATGGGCATCACCGTCCTGGCCGCCATGGTGACGCTGCTGAGCTACCTGGCGGCGGACATCCTCTACGTCGTGGTCGACCCGCGCATCACCTACGAATGAACGACACCGCCATCTCGCACGAGACCTATGCGCAACGCATCGGGCGGCATTTCCTGGCCGACAGCTTTGCCCGCAACGGCCTGCGCGTGGTCATCGCGCTTTTCCTCATCGCGGCGCTCGCGCCCTTTCTCGCCAACAGCCACGCCATCGTTCGCGTCGCCGACGGACGCGTCACCTTTCCTATTTTCCCCAGCCTGGAGCCGATCGAGTGGCGGTTCCTGCTTTATGTGCCGCTCGCCGCGATCGTTTATTTTTTGCGCGCGCGATTTTCCCGGCGCCCCCGGCTTCACTTTCTTTTTCTGATCGGCCTGATCGCGCTGATCGAAATCAGCCTGGCCATGACCCATCCCGTCAACGATCCGACCAACGACCGCGACCGCCCGGCTTCGTTCAAGCTGATGCCGCCGATTCCCTATTCGCCCATCGAGAGCGGGCCGGACCAATTCTCGCCGCCCTCGTGGAAACACCTTTGCGGCACCGATTCGACCGGGCGCGACATCGCCGCGCGGATGCTCCACGGCGCGCGCACCTCGCTGTCGATCGGATTTATCGCGCAAAGCATCGCGCTGCTGGTGGGCGTCACCCTGGGCGGCCTCGCCGGCTATTACCGGGGCTGGCTCGACATCGGGGTCTGCCGGTTCATCGAGATCATGGACTGCTTTCCGCCGCTGCTCCTCATTCTCGTCGCGATCAGCCTCTTTGAATCGCAGAACAACATGTTCTACATCATGGCCGTCATCGGCCTGACGAGCTGGACCGGCCTGGCGCGGCTGGTGCGGGGCGAATTTCTGCGGCTGAGCGTGCAGCCGTTCACGCTGGCGGCGCAGGCGGTCGGCGCGGGCGATTTCCGCGTCATCGTCCGGCATCTTCTCCCCAACGCGCTCGGGCCGATCCTGGTCGCGGCGACGTTCGGCGTCGCCTCGGCCATCCTGATCGAATCGAGCCTGAGCTTCCTCGGCTTCGGGATGCAGGCGCCGACGCCGTCGTGGGGCGATATTCTTTCCGATGCGCGCCGCTACATCGACTTCGCCTGGTGGCTCGCCTTTTTCCCCGGTCTCGCCATTCTGATGACCATCATGGCCTACAATTTTGTCGGCGAAGGATTGCGCGACGCGGTCGATCCGCGGCTTAAAGTGAAATGAGAAGCACGCGAATTTGACGGAATTACGGAATTAACGGAAAATTATGAGTCTCTTAAAATGGAATCAAAAAAACGTTCAGAATCTAACTCCTCTGGAAATCTGGATGTTTATCGCTGGGAGGGTCTTTGTTGGCTTCGGACTTGGAGCCTTGGTAATTCAGGCATTTCCTAATTTGTCTAATTGGCTGACCTTTCCTCCCCTCATCCTTGGAGCCGTGCTTTTGATTTTTGCAGCAAGGGGCCTTTTAAGAAAATCAGGTTCAAATCAGGACACCGACCTATAAATTTCTTTTGCTCCCGCATTCCGTTAATTCCGTAAATTCCGTTAATTCCGTCAAAAATTCTGCCCCCATGAGCTCTCTTCTTCGCGTTGAAAATCTGGGCATCCAGTTCGGGCCGCCGGACGATCCGGTGAAGGCCGTGGACGGGGTTTCCTTCGCGATGAACGCCGGGGAAACCCTCGCCGTGGTGGGCGAAAGCGGCAGCGGCAAGAGCGTGACCGCGCTGGCCCTGACGCGGCTGCTGGCGTCGCCTCCGGCGCGCTATGTGACCGGGCAAATCGAGTTCGAGGGGCGCGACGTGCTGCAACTGCCGGAGAAGCAACTGCGCGGATTGCGCGGAAAGCAGATCGCCTACATTTTCCAGGAACCGGGTTCGTCGCTCAACCCGGTCTTCACCATCGGCTACCAGATTCGCGAGGCGATCGAACTGCATCGGCCCGAGGTGCGGGACGTCACGGCGGAAATCGTCTCCGCGCTCGACAGGGTCGGCATCCGCGAACCGGCGAAGCGTCTGGACGATTATCCGCACCAGCTCAGCGGCGGGATGCAGCAGCGCGTGATGATCGCGATGGCGCTGGCCTGCCAGCCGAAACTGCTCGTCGCCGACGAGCCGACCACCGCGCTCGATGTGACCATCCAGAAACAGATCATGGATTTGCTCAAGGAGCTGAAGCGGACGAGCAACATGGCGATCCTGCTCATCACCCACAACTTCGGGCTCGTCGCCGATTTTGCGGACCACGTGGCCGTGATGTTTCGCGGAAAAATTGTTGAGAGCGGCGCGACGGCGGAGGTTTTGCGAAATCCGCAACATCCCTACACGCGGGCGCTGATCGAATGCGTGCCGAAGCTCGGCCAGAAACAACATCGCTTGAAAGTGATCGATTATGCCGGAATCGAATAATCCCCTGCTGCGCGTCGAGAATCTGAAGGTCTACTTCCCGATCCTGGGCGGAATTTTTCGCCGGAAGATCGGCGAAGTGAAGGCGGTGGATGATGTCTCCTTTACGGTCGGGCGGGGCCGGACGGTGGGACTGGTCGGGGAGAGCGGCAGCGGCAAGACCACCGTGGGCCGCGCGATCATCCGGCTGACCGATCCGACGGCGGGAACGATTACTTACGGCGACACGGCGGTTTCGAATTTGGCCGCGGCGGCGTTTCGTCCCTACCGGAAGAAAATCCAGATCATCTTCCAGGACCCGTACAATTCGCTCAACCCGCGCCTCTCTATTTTTGAGATTATCGGCGAGGCGCTCGAAATTCATTTTCCGCAGATGACCCGCGCCGACCGCCGCGAGCGGGTCGCCGGCCTGCTCGACAAGGTGGGCCTGAAGCGCGCGCACCTCGACCGGTACCCGCACGAATTCAGCGGCGGGCAACGCCAGCGCGTGGGCATCGCGCGCGCCCTGGCGGTGAATCCCGAGTTCATCGTCTGCGACGAACCGGTCAGCGCGCTCGATGTGTCCGTGCAGGCGCAGATTGTGAACCTCCTCCAGGATTTGCAGGAGGAGCTGGGGCTGACGTACCTCTTCATCGCCCACGATCTGGCGGTGGTGGAACATATCAGCGATTTCGTCCTGGTGATGAATCAGGGGAAGATCGTCGAGGCGGCGTCGGCGGAGGCGATTTACGAGAACCCGCGGCACGAGTACACGCGCAAGCTGCTGAGCGCGGTGCCGAAGCTGTAGGAGGCTTATAGAACTCATTTCAAAAGTAGACACGGGCCGCGCCGGGAGGATTTTTGCCTTGCGGCAAGGAGTCGAGTGAGAAGCATAGCCGCAGCTACGTGACGAGCGAGCGACGAAGCCGCAAGGCAAAAGAACCCCGGCCGAAGAGGAAATGCAACGCGCCCCATGGCTACTTTTGAAATGAGTTCCAGGACCTATAAGTCTGATAAGTCCCATTCCGAAGCACAGGGGCAGCCGCCACTTTTCAAGTGCGGCGTTTCCAGGCTGCGGCTACAGTTCGTGCGATGCACGGGATTGAACTCCTCCACGATCTCGCGGTCGTCATGCTCGTCGCGGGCATCACGACGATCCTGTGCCATCGGCTGAAGCAGCCGGTCGTCCTCGGTTACATCGTGGCGGGCTTCATCATCGGCCCCTACACATGGGTCCCGCTGGTGAAGAATGAGGAGACCATCCGGGGACTCGGGTACATGGGCGTGGTCCTGCTGATGTTTTCCCTGGGGCTGGAATTCAGCCTGCGCAAGCTCACCCGCGTTGGCCTGTCGGTACTGGTCGCCGCGCTGCTGGAAATCACCCTCATGATCTGGCTTGGTTTCGAGGTGGGGCGCGCTTTCGGATGGAGCATGATGGACAGCGTTTTTCTCGGCGCCATGGTCTCCATCTCCTCGACGACCATCATCGTGAAGGCGCTCACGGAACTCGGCAAATCGCGGGAGGCCTTCGCCGAAATCATCTTCGGCATTCTCATCATCGAGGACATCCTCGCCATCCTCCTTCTCGCTCTGCTGTCGGGCTTTGCCCGGACGGGATCGCTGCACGCGGGACAGGTCGGAATTGAAATCATTTATCTCGCCGTCTTTTTCGCGATGGTCCTCGTGGCCGGATTCATCGGCGTGCCACGGCTTTTTAATTACATCGCCAAATTCAAAAGCGACGAAATGCTCCTCATTGCCGCGCTGGGACTCTGCTTTGGGGTTGCGCTTGTCGCCTCCATGCTCAACTACTCGGTGGCCCTGGGAGCGTTTCTCATCGGCGCCGTGATGGCCGAATCCCGGCAGATCCACAAAATCGAAAGCCTGACCGCGCCGGTGCGGGACATGTTCAGCGCCATTTTCTTCGTCACGATCGGCATGTTGATTGATCCGCGGATGCTGCCGCAATACGCGTGGCCCATCGTCATCCTCTCGCTCCTGGTCATCGTCGGCAAGGTGGTCGGCTGCAGTTTTGGCATCTTTGTCGGCGGCAGGGACCTGCGGACCTCGCTCCGCGTCGGCATGGGCCTGGCGCAGATCGGGGAGTTCTCCTTCATCATCGCGACGCTGGGGCTCACGCTCAAGGTCACCAGCGATTTTCTCTATCCCATCGCCGTGGCCGTCTCGGTAATCACGACGCTGGTGAGCCCTTTCCTGATTCGAGGAAGCGACGGGATAGCGGCCTGGATCGATCGCGCCGCGCCCCGGCCGATGATGCAGGCGTTGTCCGTTTACACGGCGTGGATCGGTTCCTTCGGACAGCGGGACCGGAGTCCGACGGTGCTGCTGGTGCGGCGCATGGGCTGGCAACTCCTGATCAATCTTTTGTTGACGGTGGGCGTCTTCGCTCTCGGCGCGCGGATCGCGCAATGGGACGACACGTACCTGCCGCACTCGCTAAGAGCGCCCGAAGTGCATCAAGCGCTGGTCTGGCTGGCCGTGATGGTGCTCACCGCGCCCATTTACCTGGCGAGCGTACGCAAAATCCAGGCCATGAGCATGCTCATCGCCGAAATCTGCGTGCCCGTCGCGGCGAGCCACCAGCACGGCGCCGCCGCGCGAGTGGTCATCGGCCAGGTCTTCGTGCTCGTCTCGTTCGTGGTCATGACGTTCCTCACCGTGTTGCTCAGCACGCTGATCCTCGGCTCCCTCGAAAGCATGCTGCCGCTCCTGCTCATCGTGACCGTGGCGGCGCTGCTTTTCCGTCCCATCCTCGTGCGCATTTACAGCCGCGCCCAAATCGCCCTGCACGAAACGCTGGTCGAGCTTCCCCGGTTGCGCGCGGCGGAGCCCAAGCCCATGCCGGAGCTTCTTCGCGAGGCCGAACTGGAGACGACGGAAATTCCCCCCGGTTCCGCGATGATCGGGCGCAAGCTGCGGGAAATTCCGCTACGCCAGCAGACCGGGGCGAGCATCGTGGCCATCGAGCGCGCCGGCCGGCGCCTGATCAATCCCGGCCCCGACGAGGTCCTCTGCTCAGGCGACCGCGTCCTGCTCCTCGGCCAGACGGACCAATTGCCCGCCGCGTCCGATCTCCTGGCGGCGGGGGAATAGCTGATGGCGTCTTGCTTGGACTTGTGAAGAGCGGCCTCTTATGGCAAGGTCACGACATGGTGGAGCAAAGCGAAGAATTCGAATCGCCCGAGTTGGAGGCGGCGTTGCTGGAAGGAATACGTAGTCCTCATCGACCGTATAACGCGGAAACGCTGAATCGGATTCGCCAAGCTGCGTTGAAACGTAGACACAGCATAACGGACATTCCCACGGTAAGTGTTGGACGCATCCTTCGTCCATTCCCGGCCAACGACGATTTGTTGGGCGAAATGCTCGAAGGTCGGATTGATCTCGATGATTGAACTTGGGTGTAATGCCTTCGGATCCATTCATCCTGAAAGGATGAAAATCACTCAGCCCAGGGTTGCGAGGAACGAGCTACCCTGGGTAGGTTTATGAGGTTCCCAACTCTGAAAGAGTTGAATCAAATCGAGAACACCTGCGGATCAAGGTTGATTCAACCCTTTCAGGGTTGGCCCGAGGGGAAGACGACCCAGGGTAGGCGCTGCTGCGCCAACCCTGGGCTAAGTGATCACAACCCCGTTGGGGTTGTAGAAGCCCTTGCATCGGGACGTTCAGCCCCATTTTCATGTCGCGTGGCGCCCCGGTCCGCCGGGGCATGTGTATCTATCTACCATGTGAGTTGAAGAGCATCATCCCGAGGGTCATTCCAACTGCTTATCAGGCTCATTTGCACACCATGTTGCAGGAAAATTTCTGAATTAATTTCGTCCTCAAAAAGTTCGTCAAAATTGTACGTTCCAAATGATTCGCCGTGACCTTTGATCACGAAAAAAAAGCTGCTTGTTGATTTTAGAGGATTAAATGCGTCGTTGCCCTCTTTCAAAGTAAAGCAGAGCATGTATCGTCCGGAAGGCTCCAAATGACGAAACCAGATATAGGGGTAGACAGTCTTCACTTCCCGCTCAAGCCATGCTTCCTTGAAGACGATTCGGATGCCTTTCCAATTCAGGCTGTCAGGACTTGGTCGGACAGGACAAACAAAAATACCTTTCGTCTGCGATGCTGAAATTGATCGAGTTGCATCGTCGTAAGCTGTGCCATTATCAAAAGCATTACAAAAAGCCTTAATTCCGGTGACGAGAATCGCAAGAAGCAACAACCAGCAAAGAAAAGAGGCGCTGATTTTCATCAATAAGATTTTGAAGATTCTCGCCAGTTCCAGTGTATGTTGTCCTTTCTGAAAGTATAGTTTGATGTTAAGCCGATGGTGAAACCCCGATGAACACCTCGTGGTACCAGGACGCTTTGTCTTCCTCCCTGGAGACATCCAAATGGGAGCACATTCCCGTCGTCATTTTCGAGCAGCCCAGGCTGGCCGCCGCGCGGGTGGCGCAGGAGATCGCCCAGCTCGTCCGCGACCGGGAGGCGGACGGTCTGCATGCGGTGCTGGGACTGGCCACGGGATCGACGCCGATTTTTGTCTACCAGGAACTGGCGCGCATTCATCGCGAGGAAGGCCTGAGTTTTCGCAGCGTGATCACGTTCAATCTCGACGAGTATTATCCGATCTCGCCGGAGCACGCGCGGAGCTACCACCGCTTCATGCGCGAGCATTTGTTCGATCATCTCGACATCCCGGAAAGCCAGATCCACATCCCGGACGGCGCGATTCCCCGCGGGGATGTCGCCGCCGCCTGCGAGCGGTACGAGAAGGAAATTGCCGATGCCGGGGGGATCGATCTTCAACTCCTCGGCATCGGACGGACGGGGCACATCGGCTTCAACGAGCCGGGTTCCTCGCGCCGGAGCGTCACGCGCCTGATCCACCTCGACCGCGTCACGCGGCTGGACGCGATCAAGGATTTCCAGAGCGAAGAACTGGTCCCGCGCATCGCGGTCACGATGGGCGTGAAGACGATCCTTCAGGCGCGCCGAATCGTGATCATGGCCTTTGGCGAGCACAAGGCGTCCATCGTGGCGCGCGCGGTCGAGGGAGAAGTCACCGCCGAGGTGACGGCGACCTATCTCCAGGACCACGAGAATTGTCTCATGGTGCTCGACCAGGCCGCCGCCGGCCGGTTGACGCGCATTCAGACGCCGTGGCTGGTCGGGCCGCTGGACGAAATGGGACTCGGGTGGTCCGACTCGATGCTGCGCCGCGCGGTCAACTGGCTCGCGCAAAAAACCGGCAAGGCGATCCTCAAGCTGACCGATGAAGATTACAACAGCCACAGCTTGCAGGAATTGCTTTCGCAATACGGCAATGCCTACGAAATCAACCTGCGCGTGTTCCGGCAACTCCAGAACACCATCACCGGCTGGCCGGGCGGAAAGCCGCCGGGCGACGACAATCTTCCCGTAACCCAGCCCCGGCCGCTGCGCAGTCCGTCCGCGTCGGTCTATCCCAAGCGCATCCTGATTTTTTCACCCCATCCGGGCGACGACGTTCTCGCGATGGGGGGCACGCTGCTTCGTCTCGCCGAGCATCGGCATGAGGTGCACATCGCCTACCAGGTTTCCGGGAGCGGGAGCGTCAAGGACGAGGTCTTGCAGCGCTACCTCGATTTTCAGCAGCACGTCAGCGGAGGGCCCATCCAGGACGAGCGGTCGGATGTCATCCATGTGAAAGCGATGAAGGCCGCGATTTGCCGGGCCGAAGCGCGGGCGGCGGCGCGCGTCTGCGGGGTGAACCCCGATTATCTCCATTTCCTCGACCTGCCGTTCTACGAAAAAGCCGGCGAGGTCTATCGCCAGGTCGGTGCGGAGGACATCGCGATCACGGCCCGGCTCCTGGGGGAAATCCGGCCGCACCAAATCTACGCGGCGGGCGATCTGGCCGATCCCCACGGCACGCACCGGATCTGCCTCGAAATCCTGACGCAGGCGCTGCGGCAAAGCAGCGGCGAGACGTGGTTCGCCGATGGCGAGGCGTGGCTCTATCGCGGCCCGTGGGCGGAATGGCCGATTCACGAGGTCGACATGGCGGTCCCGCTCAGCCCCTCCGAACTGGCATGCAAGGGCCGCGCCGTTTTCCAGCACGAAAGCCGGAAGCACCAGGCCCCGTTTTTCAGCGGGGATGGCCGCGAACCGGGCCGGGCCGGCGAGGATGCCG
>Ga0182030_10010095_pt1 | contig 19263 bp, 13 predicted proteins | sample 812S3MmetaG_FD_121299 | JGI IMG/M metagenome (GOLD analysis project Ga0182030, IMG submission 121299) | Permafrost microbial communities from Stordalen Mire, Sweden - 812S3M metaG (Illumina Assembly) | ecosystem: Environmental > Terrestrial > Soil > Wetlands > Permafrost | place: Sweden... | reverse complement strand
TTACCTTGCCGAATCCGCAGGAAAGGCGCGAGACGAGCGTGCATGAGACAAGCGCCGGGAATTTCGGGCTGCCCCGAATACCGCCAAAATTCAAATGATGATTTTTCATGGAGCTTTTCCGTCTGACTGGCCGCGATGCAGGGATGATGCACCGTGGCGGCGAAATCTGCACGGAGAATTTTTGCACGGCGATTGCCAATTATAGTTCGCCGTGCCGTTGTGCGTAAAAAGATTGAATTTCAAGTTTTTAATGAGGATGTCGGGCGTTGTGTTTGCAACTTGTTGCATATCAACATAAAATAAATCATCTTTTTTGCTGACTCGGTCATTTTGTGGGTGATACTAATAATCAATGGCACCTTGTGGTGCTGGGGGCGAACCGGTTTCGCCCCATTTATCACAGGTAAAAACAACAAACAACAAACAACATCGGAGGAACAGATGAAGTTTAATAAATGGACACTAGGTCTCGATTCGGCTCGAGAAAAAATCAAATCGGCAAATGCTGTTCGTTTTTCAGACATAGAAATTGGGTTTGTGTCTTAAGTTTAGCCATAATCTGGCAAATACAAAAGATATAGCTTAAGGAACGATTTAAGCTTCATCAAAGACATGAAAGGCAAATAAACTTATGACTGAAACAGCTTATGAATGGGTTGCAATAACCCCAGAAGATAAAGAGGCGATTACGCGGGAAAAAAATCGCGCGACGGCTTCCTCAAAACTTTTCACCTTGAAGGAAGATAGTAATAATGCCCCCGGCCATTGCGAAAAAACCACTCGTGAATCGGTTATTGATGGCGCAGCAGATGCCGTTTTATTTCTTAACAAGATTGGCTTCTTACGAAAAGCATAACGATTACTAAACAATATTGTGATTGAAGGGATATTTGGAAAATCGGACGAAGCGTTTTTCTCTGCTTACGAAAACGTTCAGAATTTTATACGCAAGTTTTATGCGGACGCAGGGGCCGCAAATCCGTATAATATTAGCTATCACAGTGCGGTCATAGCTTATGTTTTAGCTAAATCACAGGCTGATTTAGCCCATCTTCCCAATGCAAGCATATTTAAAAAGTCTTCCATTTTTACTCTTAACTTTGTTCTAAATAACCCAATAGTAACGGAACTCCCAGCAGGTTATTATTTGCATGAGATTCCTCATCGTAATTGCCAGAATGCCCTCCTTGCCTTTGAGATATGTAGGAAATCTTTGCATAAGGCAATAATTGACGGTTCTGATGGGAAAACGAAAACACTGGGTGCAAAGATTGAGCCATCCCAACATCAAATGGGTGATATAATTAGATGCCTTTCAACGGTTCAACCTGCGGAAGAAGCATACGATACGTATGCTAGGATGCTGGCTCTCATTTATGAAAGTTTGGCTTATGAGTTTAATGACGCCCGATATAAATGCCCCGCTAATGGTGTAATTGAAGTAAAATCATAATAAAAACTTCGATTGGTTTTCCTTTTACTGCTTTCAAATTAGGACACTGACAATTTGCTGTTTCCTTGGCTTTGCCGAACCGGCATCTTGATTTTGTTGATTCCTTCCGGCCAGCCAGAACCGGTCGGCCTTCTTAACCTGGCATTGGGTTTGGCTCAATGTTTTTATTATTCGTCACCCCACCACTGCCGCTCGACCATATCCCGGTCAATCCGCACCGGCTCAATGCAGCGCGGGTCATCCTGCTTGGGGCTGTTCACCAGATCGCTGACGGGATAAATTTTCAGCGGGTCGTCGGGCGCTCGCTCCAGCGCCATTTTGTGCGACTCGCTGCGCGGGTCGTCGTCTTTCAACCACCAGCCGAAATGACTTGGCGCGATGATGACCGGCATCCGGTCGTGCAACGGCGCAATGGCGTCGCTCGCCGCCCGCGTGATGATGGTAAATGACTCAATCGTTTCGCTCGGCGGCGCTTCGTCTAGGTCGGTGTCGGCATTTTCCAGCGACGGCGGTTTGATCCATTTTTCCCACAAGCCGGCGAAACAAAACGGGTCGCCGCTTTTCAGCATCACGCGGAACGGTTGCCGTTTCCCCTCGCGTTCCTGCCACTCATAAAAACTGTCGGCGGAAATCAGGCAGCGCCGGTGCTTGAACGCCTCGCGAAACGCATTCCGGCTGGGCAGCGTTTCCGACCGCGCATTGATGTGCGCGTTGCCGACGCTTTCATGCTTCGCCCATGACGGAATCAAGCCCCATTTCATCAGCCTCATCGCGTGCTGGTGGTGGTCGTGGTAAATCACGGGGCCATTTGCGTCGGCGCGATGTTGTAGCGCGGCGCAAAGAGCGGGATTTGGGATGTGGTGACGCCGACCTGTTTAGCCTGCTTGGCTACACCTTTCGCCGTTGTGTATCGTCCGCACATGGCCGTTAATCAAACAAGGTTGGCTGCATGGGGTTCGCCGGGCCTTCCGCGCCCCAAAGTTTGGCAATCATTTCCCGCTGCGGCGTGAACGGGCATTTCGACTTCGGCTGTTTCTGCGATTCGTCAATGTGCCGCAAGGCAAATTGCGCGCCGGTCATCAGCGCGGTTCTGCCAAGTTGCTCATTCAGCTTTTGCGCCACGTCATCCACGGCGCCCCAGCGCTCTTCATGCGTCCGCCCCCAAAGTGTCGGATGCGTGTCGAGTTTTTCAAGGTTGAACATTGCAATCCGAATCTGCCGCACCGGCAACTGCTGGCCGGCCATGATGCCGCGAAACATTTGCTCCATCGCCTCGTTGATGACGGAGTTTAGAAATTGCGGATGCTTGAAACGGTGGCTGGTGCTGACTTCGGTAAAATCGGTGAACCGGACGGCCACGCTAAATTCCCGCGCCTGCATCTGCTCGCGGCGCAACTGGCCGGTCAGCCGCGTGGATTCGCTCAACATGAAGGTCAGCGCGGCCTCGTAATCGTGTTCGTTCTGCGGCAGCGTGGTGCTGCTGGAAATCGTCGTGCGGTCTTTGATTTCCAAAACCAGCGGCTCATTCCATTGCCCGTTTGAAAACAGCCAAAGCTGTTGGCCCCAAATTCCGAACTTCTGCTTTAGCAGCATGGACGGCAGTTCTGCCACATGGCCGAATGTCAGCGCTCCGAGTGCGGCGAGCGAGCGTTGCCGGTTTTTGGCGATGCCGGACAATTCCTGCACCGGCCGGTTTTTGAGAAAATCTTTTTCCCCGCCCGGCTGGACCTCAATGAAGCCGACACCCTTGGCGGCGTCGGTGGCGAGCTTGGCGAGCTTGGCGGAGTTTGCCAGTCCCGCCGTGACCGGGAGACGTGTCTCTTTCATTATCCGGCGGCGGATGCCCTGGACATAATCCGTCGGCGTGGTGTTGCGCCAGACGTGGGTGTCCATGCTGGAAAAATCCAGAAATCCCTCGTCAATGGAATACGGCACCAGCGTTGGCGCGTATTGTTCCAAGATCATAAACATCTGACGCGACAACTCGCGGTAGGCGTCGTAATGCGGTCGGCACAACACCCCGGACGGGCAAAGCCGTTTCGCCTCGAAACAGGCCGTGCCGGTCTTGATGCCGTATTTCTTCGCCTGCCGGTTGGCCGCAATCACGATGCCGTCGCCGCGCCTGCCACCGCCAACCCATACCGGGCGCCCCTCCAATTTGGGATCAAGCGCGATCTCGCAACTGGCGAAGAAAGAATCTCCGTCAATGTGCAAAATGCGGTTGTTGCGGGCGCTCATCGGCAGCAGATACGCTACCGCATCGCCCGCTGGCGTCCATTCCGAGTTGTTCACAACGCGGCGGCGTTACGGGCAAACGGGCTGGAGCCGGGGCGCGAACCACGGCTTGCGCGGGCGGCTGCGGGCATGATCCTCGCGGTGAAAGTGCGTGAACACGATTTCATGCGCGAAGAGCGACGACCATTCAAAGGCGTTGGCGCGGTCGGCGTCGGTGCCGCCGACCAGCTCGTGCTGGCCGTTGGGCTGGCGGATCAATTTGCTGTTTTCCCCATCCCCTCCATTTTGTGAAGCTAAAATTTAATTTCTACCGATAAATTTTATGTTCTCCAATGTCCACCGTAAAAACCATGTCTCCAGAAATGTAAAATACAACTCGCAGATTATCCTCAATCCAAATAGAGTAAATTGTCTTTCCTGCCCTGCCAGACAGTGCGTGAATCTTATGGGTGTCTAGCCGTGGGTCAAATGGGTTTTCCTTAAAAAATCCCCAAGCATATCTGGCGGAAGCTTTTTGAGCTGCCGATAATGTGTGGAAATTTTTCCAAAATTCTTCTGAAGCTTTGAAGCGATATTTCAATTGATTTCCGGCGGCTTTTCGTCCATAGCCCGCTCCATATCAATAACGCGACCATTTTCACAATCGGCCAGGCCGCGAAAAAACGATTCTGGAATTGGTGTTATATCAATCCGAACCACGGATGACGTGCCGGATGGATTCGTCTTAATCCGGCTTGTAAATTCGACTCCGGGCGTGGAAAACGCCTCGCTTGGATTTTTGGGGATTATAGCAATCATAATTTTTTATACTGGAGGATTTGAAGGAGCAGTTACGGCACAGACCGTTAAAGGTCTTTTCCCGACTTGATTATTATTCACTAAAATAATTATCAAATAATTGCTCGGCTTTTGAAAGATGAAAGGCATCCCGATCATCGGAACGTCAATTATGGTGTCTTTGGTCAGAACAAACGGCTCGCGCAACTGAATGTGTGCGCCCATGCTTGCAAGAACCATTCCGTTAATGGGGTCTTCAATTCGCGCTGTTACGTCAAATTCTTTTACTTCGGGGTCAAGATTGGTCAACGAAGCGGTGACGTAAAAAGGCGGGGGAGCCGCAGGAAAACGAAGAAAATTGTAATTGTTAAAGCAACCAATCAGGCTGTTTTTGCCTGTTCCTTGCTCGCAAATCACTAAATCTGATAGCGTTATCGAAATGGCCACAGGTTCAGTTTTCATAAAATTTCCAAACAAAGATTTACCAACAAACCCAAACAGTCAATCACATTTTTACGCATCAGAATTTATTGAATTGGCATTTCCGACAGCACAATACAGCAACCCACGACCAAGATTTGTGGTGGAGTTAGGCCGTGCTGGTTTTGGCCGGCGGTTTGATTGTCCAAAACTCCTTGGCGTCCGTCTGCTTCACCAAGCCTTTGTAGTGGCGCTGGATGATGTCCGGGCTGTTGCCAGCCCACGCGGCGGTTTTGCCCTCGTGCTGGAAACACGCCAGATGGTTTGAAATCCCGGTGTGCCGCAAAATATCTGGTGTCCACGGTTTCAACGCCTTCCGCCGCTGCTTGGCCGCGTCCGTTTCCGTCCCGGCCGGTTTCAAGTCTGGATTGCCAAACCCTGCCGCCAGTTTCACCGCGTCAAAATCTTTCCGCCAGTTCGCGCCCCGGAACGGATTCTTTGCCGCCGCATGGGGTTTTAGCCATGCGATTAGGTTGGCAGGCAGGGCGTATTCCCGACCGCCTTTGTCCTTCTCGGTCAGGCAGGCCATGTCCACGATCCGGCGCTGGCGCATTTTCGCCATCTTCGCGCCGATGGTGACGATGCCGGCCTCAAGGTCAATGTTGTCCCAGGTGAGGCGGGCCAGTTCCGTCGGGCGGATGGCCGCAAACAACGCCAGCGTGACGTAGGGAACGAGTTTGCCGCCTTTGTAGTCGCTGGCGATGCCCAAAAACTGGCGCACGTCGTCGAGGCTCAAAATGGCCGGTTCAACGTCGTCGCGGGTGCCGCGCCGCCGGATGGTTTTCTTGGCGGGGTTTGTCATGCAGTATTGTTTTTCCATGCTCCAGCTAAAGAAACTGGAAAACGACCGGCGGTTGTCCTCGCGGGTGGCATCGGTGACGCCGGGCTGCGCGGCGGCTTCGGCGACGTGCGCGGGCTGGATGTCGGAAACAAGTTTCTCCGGGAACTTGCGGACGAGAAAACCGACGCGGGTTTTGAGTCCCTTGAGGCTGGCATCGCGCAGTCCCGATCTTTTCTTGGCGTCCAGAAATTCGGTGAACGCCTCGCGGACGATGATTTTTTTCAGCGGCTCCCGGTAGTTGTCCATGAAATAGCGGATGGCCTGCATCATGGGGCGGCCATTGAGTTCGGCATAGGCGCGCTCGGCCTCGGCTTCCTGGGCGGGCGTCAGGCGGGTGGTGGTGATGCGCTTCTCTGGCGTGAAATTGAGCACCTCAATTTCTAGTTGCTGTTTGCGGGCGAGTGCTTCAGGCTGCGTCTTGTAATTTTCGCGGATGCGGACGCCGCCGAGGGTCGTGCCGGCGACGCGGTAGGCGGTGGTTTTATTCGGGTTTTCAAATGGATTTATGACAAAAGCGCCGCGAGTTTTCATAGCGCTATAATGGCAAATATAAAGGCAAATGTCCAGATAAAAGTTAAAAATAGTGATAAATAAAGGGTTATGTGATGTGGTCAATGCCCTTTTAAGGCATTGGTCCAGGGTTCGAGTCCCTGCCAACCCACCACTCCACCAGTCGAAGAGTTTTCGATAAGTAGTGAACACGGTTTGGCGCAATAACCGTGCCGGAACTTGCCGTATGCGGGTTCGTTTCCGACTATAAATTAATTATAAATTCGCGGCTTGCTCACGGTTCAATTTTGCGTCCGGGGAAATATTCAGACAGCTGATTTTTGCCGGCAGTCATTCAATTGGCGGCAGGCCACTTTCGTTCTTTGGATATTTCTTCAGTTTGAATTAGCTGTGTCCCTCCGTGTTCGTTTGTGGCAAAATTAAATGGTGAACATCACAAACCTGAATCCCGACACGGACATCGGCGCGAGCGCGTGGCTCGTCGAACTGGACGAACACCGCATCCTGCTCGACGCCGGGATGCACCCGAAACGCGAAGGCCGCGAGGCATTGCCCGTGTTCAAGACGGCCCAAAATGCCGACCTCGACGCGATTGCCATCTCACATTGCCACCATGACCACGTCGGAGCACTGCCGGTGGCGTGCCGGCATTTTCCCAAGGCACACGTGTTGATGACGGAGTTGAGCTATTTCATCGCCGAGCGCGTGCTGCACAATTCGGTGAACGTGATGACGCGCCAGCGCGACGAGCTGGGCATCCGCGAGTATCCGCTTTACACGCACGACGAGGTGGACGACATCACGCCGCAGTTTCAGGGTTTTAAATACAACCGCCAGATCGAGTGGGCGTCGTTCCAGAAAACGCGCGCGGGCCTGCCGTCGCCGACGCTGGAATTTTTCGACGCCGGCCACACGCTCGGCTCGGCGGGCATTTTGATCCGCGGCAAAAAGGAGACGCTGTTTTACACCGGCGACGTTTGCTTCCATGACCAGACGATTTTGCGGAGCGCGCGATTTGAAGACGTCAAAGCCGACGTGATGATCATGGAAACGACGCGCGGCAACCGCGACGCGCCGAAAGATTTCACGCGCGAAAGGGAAATTGAGCGGCTGGTGGCGGCGATTCACGCGGGGCAGAAAAAGAAAGGGTGCGTGCTGATTCCGTCGTTCGCGCTGGGGCGGACGCAGGAGATGCTCGCGCTGCTGGCGTTGCTGATGCGCGAAGGGAAATTGAAGGAACAGCCGATTTACATCGGCGGGCTGGGCCGTGTGTTCACGGAAATATACGATTTGGAGGCGCATCGGACGCACCGGCAGCACACGAATCTGCAACTGCATGAGGCGTTGCAGCTTGTCGTGCTGGAAAAAGGCCAGGCGGAAAACATGAAATTGAGCGGCGGGAAAATTTTTGTCATCACCGCCGGGATGATGAGCGAGAATACGGCGGCGCACGATCTGGCGGCGCGGATGATTGGTGACGAGCGGCAGAGCATTTTCTTCGTCGGTTACGCCGATCCGGATTCGCCGGCGGGAAGATTGAAGGCGGCCAAGCGCGGCGAGACTTTTGTGTTCAGTCCCAGCGCCGGGCGGGTGACGAAGAATTGCGACATGCGGGATTTTGATTTGACGGCGCACGCGAACCGCGGGGATTTGCTGGAGTTTATCGGGCAGGTTGCGCCGCGCGCGATCCTGCTCGGCCACGGCGATGAGGATTCGCGCGCCTGGTTCGAGGAACAAATTCGTTCGCGCTGGCCAAAAATCAAAGTCATCCAGCCGCAATCCGGCAAAATCGTTTCCGCGTGACGGGCAACGAATGCGCCCGTCGCACCCCGGCGCCTGCCGCCGGCGCCCGCCACTTTTGTTTTAATGGACGATGTTGGCGAGGTTGAAGATGGGCAGATACATGCAGATGACCATGCCGCCAATGACGACTCCGAGGAAGACAATCAGCAGCGGTTCGATCAGCGACATCAGGCCGGACAGGGAGTTTTCAATTTCTTCGTCGAGGAAGTCGGAGACGCGTTCGAGCATGGTGTCAATGTTGCCGGTCTGTTCGCCGGCGGTCATCATGCGGGTGACCATGCTGGGAAAAACGGGGTGTTTGGCCAGCGCCTGGGAAATGCCTTCGCCGCGCTCAATGTCGCTGGCGGCGGTCTTGACCGCCTTTTCCAAAACCGTGTTGCCGACGGTCTGGGAAACAATCTGCAGCACCTCCAGAATTGGCACGCCGCTGTGGACGAGCGAGGCGAAGGTGCGGGTGAAACGGGCGAGGCAGATTTTGTGCGCGATGGGGCCGAAGACGGGCAGCTTGATGCGTTTCGCGTCCCAGAACTCGCGGCCCTTCTTGGTTTTGATGTAGCGCAGCCAGCCATAAACCGCGGCGGCGAGGCCAATGATGATGACCAGCAGCCAATGGGTCAGGACTTCGCTGATGTCAATCAAGGCCTGCGTCGGAGCCGGCAATTTTGCGTCGAAGCTGGTATAAACATCCTTGAAGACCGGTATCACTTTCACCAGCAAAAAAATGGTGATGCAGATCGCCACGGTGGTCACCGCCGTGGGATACATCATGGCCGTCTTGATTTTTTTGCGGAGGCGGTCGGTGGTTTCCAGGTAGGTGGCCAGCCGCGCCAGGATTTCCGCCAGCAAACCGCCCTTCTCGCCCGCCGACACCATGGCGACGTAAAGCCGGTTGAACGCCTTGGGATGTTTTTGCAGCGCCTCGGAAAAACTTTCGCCGCTCTCGACGCGGGTGCAGACGTCCCGGATCACGTCGCGCATGACCTTGTTGGGCGACTGGTCCGCAAGCGCCTGAAGCGATTGCACGATGGCGATGCCCGCGTCAACCATCGTCGCCAGTTGCCGCGTGAACACCACCAGATCGGCCAGCTTGACTTTGCCGCCCTTGGTCTTGCCCTTTTTGCCGATCCGTTCCTGAATGGACAACACCAGCAGATTGCGGTTGAGCAGCGCGGCGATGGCGGCCTGTTCGCTCGCGGCGTCCACCATGTTGCGGATTTCGCGTCCGGTGACCGACTCTCGGGCCGAATAGGTGAATGTTGGCATATACGGTTTCCGATAAACGCAAGATTCATGCCTTGCGAAAACCACTGTAAACACCGCTGCAATTACCCTTCTCAACCGTCCTGAATTTGGGCAAAAACAGCCAAAAATCGCAAGGCATTCATTTTCAATGGATTGCGCTGTCCATATTTAAAAAAAAAAATGTTGCCAAATGTCCCGGATTTTCCTATGTTCAACGTCAATTGCACCACATGGTGCCGGGGCAAACAGGATTTGCCTTGAGGCGCGTCAGGCGCGAAACAAGAAAAACATTAACAAACAACAACAAAACAACATCGGAGGAACCAGATGAAGTTTAATAAATGGACAATGGGTCTGGCGGCGGTCGGAGTGGTCAGTCTTGCTTCGGCGGCCCGCGCGGACGAAACAAAAATGGACAAGGTGAACACCGCGCTCTCAAACACAACCTTGAGCGGCTACGTTGACGTGGCAGCCGTGTTCAACCCAGGTGGCATTGGCGGAGGTGGTTATACTTATAGTGGTTATGATTCTTATAGTCGGAATGTGGGTTATTATTCATTCGCAAAGGCGAATGGCTTTTACCTGAATTCCGTTGACCTCGCCCTTGACAAACCGCAGGATGAAGGCCCGTGGGCTTCCGGTTATCATGTCGAACTCATGGTTGGCCCCGATGCAACGCCTGCCAGCTACACGGGCAATGACGGAACAACGATTCTCCGCCAGGCCTACCTCGCCCTGCGCACGCCGGTGGGCAACAGCCAGATTGACTGGAAGGTCGGTGTTTTCGACACCATCATTGGTTATGAATCCACCACCGACGGAGCCAATCCGAACTACACGCGCTCCTACGGCTACACCATGGAGCCGACCACCTCTACGGGTGTTTTGGCCACATTCAAACCAATTGACGAAATTTCACTTTCGGCAGGCATTGCGGACACCGCCTATGGCGGCGTCTATAACAGCTACTGGAATAATGACCGTCAAGGTTATACACCTGGTGTTAACTCCGGTGTTAACTCCGGCGCAATGAATTACCCGACGCTCATGGGAGCAATTGCGCTGACTGCGCCAGACAGTTGGGGTTGGGCCAAAGGTGCCACCTTAAATTTAGGCATTATCAACAGCGCCGGCACCACGAGTGGTGGTAATTACAATAGCAGTTACTACACCTTGCATGGCACCGGTGGTGGTGCCACCAGTTATTATGCTGGCGTCACGGTGCCAACGCCTTTGACGGCGCTGAAGGTGGGCGCGTCATTTGACTACCTCGATATGCACAATGCCACCGGGAACGGTTATAACAACGGTTATCTCAATCCAGCAAACGACAGCACGTGGGATATTGCGCTTTACGCCAATTACCAATACAACGACAAGCTGTCATTCAACCTGCGTGGTGAATATCTGGATCAGTCAAATCTTGGCAACGGCTACAATTCCTATTACTATGGTTATGGTAATGGAGCCCTCGTTCCCTATATCCCACAAACTGGCTCACCATATTATGCTCCACCGAACGTGGAAGAAGTTACTGCCACAGTTCAGTATCAACTCTGGGCAAATGTGTTAAGCCGGGTTGAATTCCGTTGGGATCATGCCGAACATGGGACTCCGTTTGGCTACTCAACCTACAACTACAGCTATAACAGCTACTACGGCTATGGGAGCGGCGGCACAGCCAACGCTTTTACCCTGGCGCTTAACCTGATCTATCAGTTCTAATTAAATTAGAACCGCACGCCCCTTCCGGCCCGGCCGGGAGGGGCTTTTTGTTTTGGTTTTGGCAGCAGCGGGCGTCAGCCCGCTCATTCTTTTCCGGTAAAATTTAGAGCCAGCTCATGTCGGCTGCCACAATTTCACCACAACAAAACTTGGCTTCCACCGCGTTTCCGCCAATAATTCCGCCGTCCAGATGCAATTTATTCGCGACATTTACGCGGCAAAACGGGCGGCGCGGCAGCCGGTCGTTTCCTTTGAGTTTTTCCCGCCCAAGACCGGCGATGGCGACCGGAATCTTCTGGAAAAACACATCCCCGCGCTGATGGCGGCCCGGCCGGATTTTTGCTCCGTCACCTACGGAGCGGGCGGCGCCACGCGCGACAAGACGCTCAAAATCGTGGATTGCATCCAGCAACGGCACGGGCTGACCGCGCTGGCGCATCTCACCTGCGTTCACCACACGCGCGACGAGGTGCGCGCCCTGCTGGAAAAAATCAGCGCACTCGAGTGCAAAAACATCCTGGCCCTGCGCGGCGACCCGCCCGGCGGCGGCGAATTCCAGCCGACGCCCGGCGGTTTTGAATTCGCGGCGCAGCTTGTGGAATTCATCCGCGAGTCGGGCGATTTTTCCGTGGGCGTCGCCGGTTTTCCCGAAGGCCACGTCGCCTGCAAAGATGGCAAGCACGCCGACTGGCGGCACTTGAAGGAAAAAGTGGATGCCGGCGCGGATTTCGTGCTTACGCAATTGTTTTTCGACAACGCCGACTATTTCGAGTTCCGGGATTTTGTGGCCGGCAAGCTCGGCGTGAGTGTGCCGCTCGTGCCGGGCGTTGTTCCGATTTTGAGCGCGCCGGGAATCATCAAGTTCACCCAGACCTGCGGCGCGAAAATTCCGCCGCCGCTGCGCGCGAAGCTGGATGCATTGGGAACCGACGACGAGGCCGCCGCCGACTTCGGCGTTGAATACGCCACGCGCCAGTGCGAGGAACTTTTACGCGCCGGCGTTCCGGGGCTGCATTTTTACACACTGAACAAATCGCGCTCCAGCATCCAGGTTTTGAAAAATCTGGGACTGGCGTGACAGTGTTCGATTTCCGACACGCCAGAAATGTTTGAGCGGCTCCGTCAATCGCCAATCGTAAATCCTACAATCCAAATTGGTTCGCCATGATGCCGATGACACTCAACGGCCCCTGGTCTTCCAGACTGTCGGCGGCCTTGTCCACTTTTTGCAGCGTGAGCTTGGCGTTTTTGTAAAATTCCTGGTCGTTGACCAGTTTGCCGATGGTGCCCTGGCCCTGGTTGATCCGCAGCAAAATCTGGTTCAGGTTGGTCATGGAGGCGGTGGTCGCGTTGTAAAGCGTCTCGTCCGTCACCAGTTTGCCGATGGTGCCTTGGCCGGCGGCGACCCCGTTGATGACGGATTTGGCCGTGGATAGCACGTCCCTGGCCGAAGCGGCGGTGTCCTGCAGGTTGCTCACGGTCGTCAGCGCGGAATCATAAAGCTGGTCCGTGTAAATCATCCTGCCGACGGTGCCCTGCCCGCTGGCGATCTGGGTGGTGATGTTGTCAATGTTGGAAATGGCGCCGCCAATATTGCCGCTGTTTTGTTTGACGAAATCGAGGAGCGGACCGAGCAAATCGTCAATTTTGGTGCCGCTGAAACTCTTCCCGAAATTGTCGAGGCCGGTGGCGGCGTCATTCAGTTTGGCCATGACCGCGTTGAGATCGGGCTGTTCTTCGGTTACGAGCACCGCTCCGTCTATGGCCACTGGCGCGCTCTGCGAGCCGAAACTGATGGCGACAAAATTCTGCCCCATCAGGCCGGTGAACTTGATGGTGGCCGTGCTGTCAATTTTCACCACGGCGTCGGGGTGGAGTTTCATCGTGACCTTGACCTTTTCGTCGGCGTCGGCGAGGGCGATTTTTTCCACCCGGCCAATTTCCACGCCGGCCATTTTGACGCTGTCACCCACTTTTAATTCCTGCGCGGTGTTGAACAGGGCGTTGATGTGTTTGCCGCCGCGCAGCATTTCCATGCCGCCAAGGGTTTCCATGATGATCCACGCGGCGAACACCACCAGGACCACAAAATAGCCGAGCTTGGTTTCAAGTGAATTTTTCATAGGCTTGATTTGGTTTCGTGTTTGAAGTCAGCGTTCAAAAATTTCTGGACGAGCGGGTCGTTGAACCGCCTCACCTCATCGGGCGTGCCAATCTTGAGGATGCGACCGTCGTTGATGACGGCGATGCGGTCGGCGATGCCAAATGCCAGGGCGCGGTCATGCGACACGACGAGCGACGTGACGTGGATGCGCTTGTTCAGTTCCAAAATCTCCTCGCCGATGACGACGGCGGAAAGCGGATCAAGTTCGCTGGTTGGTTCGTCGTAAAGAATCAACTGCGGTTCGATGACCAGCGCGCGGGCGATGGCGGCGCGTTTTTTCATGCCGCCGGAAAGGTCGCCCGGCATTTTGTCGCCGGCGTCCTTCAACCCGACGTCCTTGAGTTTTTCCGCCACGATGCGCGCGATTTCCTCCGGCGGCTTGAGCCGGTGCTCGGTCAAATAAAGCCCGACGTTCTCGCCGACGGTGAGTGAGTTGAGCAGCGCGCCGGACTGGAAGACCATCGCCAGCCGGTATTTGTCCGCAATTTCGGGAGATTCGATGGACTCGCCGTTGATGAGGATTTCGCCGGCGTCAGGCGGTTCGAGGCCGATGAGGTGTTTGAGCAAAACGCTCTTGCCGCTGCCGCTCGGTCCCATGATGACAAAAATTTCGCCGGGCTTGACCTCGAAATCAATGCCCTTGAGCACTTCCTGGCCGTCAAAACTTTTACGCAGCCCGCGCACCTGCAGGCTGACGCCGGAATGGTTGTTGGCCGGGCTGTTCATTTCAAAAGAATACGCGTGAGCAGGTAGTCAAAAATCACAATCAGCACGATGGAATTCACAACCGCTTTCGTCACCGAACGGCCGATGCCGCGCGGCCCGCCGATGGTCACCAGTCCCTGATGGCACGAAACGACGCCGATGATGAGCGCGAAGCAGAAGCTCTTGAACACGCCGTTGGCGACATCCATGGGTTTCACGATGTCACGCAGATCGGAGAAGAACGCCTGGATCGGAATGCCGATGTTATTGTTCGCCTCCGCGACGACCGCGCCGCCAAACCAGCCGACAAGGATGGCAAAAACCACCAGCATTGGCAGCGCGAAGGCCATGGCGACCACCCGCGGCAGCACGAGATAGTGAACCGGGTTGATGTTCATCGTGCGCAACGCGTCAATTTCCTGATACACGCGCATCGAGCCGATTTCCGCCGCCATCGCCGAGCCGATGCGGCCTGCGATGAGGATGGCCATCATCACCGGCGCGAGTTCCTTGGCGATGGCGATGCCAACCACGCCGCCGACGGCGCTGGACAGGCTGCGCTCCACGAGCACCGGGCCCGTTTGCAGCGCGATGACCGCGCCGATGAAAAACGACAGCACGCAAACCATCAACAAACTGGCGTTCCCAATTTCAAAGAACTGGTCAAACACCTTCTGCCGCTGCCGCCACGCGAGCGGCAACGACAGCAACGTCCGCCAAAACAGCAGGACCATTTCTCCGACGTTCTCAAACATAATGCGCGAACCGTTTCATTTTGCGAACTCGCCTGCCGGTTGGTGGGTTTTCAACACCGGAATGTAAAACAGGCGCAGCCGCTCATTTTCTCCATCAGATTGATACTGGAAAAGGCCGAACAGGAGCGAGCATTTTTTCGAGTCCGGCGTGGTGTCACGGCGGTAAAGATTCCACAGCAGGGACTGGCTGGCGGCGCCGGTTTTGGGATTGTGCTCCCATCGCCACAGCGACCAGAGCGGCGACCAGTTGCGCTCGACGCCGCGGTTGTCCGGCAGCGCGGGCTCGACGGGCGCGAAGATTTGCAGGCGTTCGTTGCCGTCAAAATTGCGGTGCCACGTGAAAAACGGCCACATGTCCAGGCGTTTTTCCGCCGCGCCGGTCTGCGTGTTTTTTTCCGTCGTGGAGGAATAAATATAAAACAGGACGCTGTCGCGTGTCAATGCCAGCGGGTCGGCATGGATCTCCTTGTGGCGATAGATCGGCCAGAGATATGAATCGGTTTCCAAGGTGTCGTTTTGCGACCGGCTGAACAGCGGGAACACGCGCGAGGTGGTCTTGCCTTCGCCCCGCGCAAAAATCACAAACGGCCACGGCGCCTGCCATTCGCGATATTTTTTCTCGCGCTCGTCAATCCAGGTGAAAAGCGGCCAGATTACCGTGGTCGAATCAAGCTTGGGCGAGCGCGTGTAGGTGTAAAGAGGCCAATCAGCGCGGAATTTTTCCAGGTCGTCGGTGCCGATGCCGTTGTTCTGCCAAAAATGGATGGGCCAGAGCGCGAAGTATTTGTCATATCCGCCGACGAGTTCAGTATCGCCAAATCCATTGGTGATGGTGGTCACGACTTTGTGCCGGACGCCGAAGAGCGGCCAGAATTGCCAGCCGCGCAGACCGTCGCCATGCTGCAAATCGAAAACCGGAAAAAGATAATTGTCGGTGACGATGTCGCGCTTTTGCGTCTCGCTGTAAATCGGGAACATCACGAAGAAAATTTTGTCCCGCATCAACCGGTTCTGGAGATGGCCATAAAACGGGACGAGCGCGGTGTAATTGTCATTTGTATCCGGCGAACGCTGCTGGAAATAAATCGGGAACAGGGTAAAGCGCCTTTTTTCAGAATCATTCGGCTCCTGACCACTGGCGAAACTGAACAGTTGGATAAGCTGCCAGCGATATTGCGTTCCGTATCGTTCATAAGTCAGGAGCGGATAAATCCAATCATCCTCCTGTGATTCGACGGCGGGATTCTCGTCGTGTGAAAACAGCGGCGGCAACGCCCACGTCGTTTCCGTGTTTTTTTGCTGGTCGTAAAAGAACGGCCCGACGGCTTCCGTGCGTTGTCCCGCATCCAGCGTCAGCGGAAATTCATCAAAAATCAGACCGGCGTGAAAGTTATTTTCGGCAAAGGCCGAAGAGCAAAAACTCAAAACCAGCCCCAGACCGCAAATTTGCAACCCGCGGAATGGCCGTCGTGATTTTTTGCGTCTGATCTTAAAAAATGGTTGTTCGCGATTCAAATTAAATTGTTACGTTATCGTTATTGAAAAAGATTTCCGACGGTTTTTGGTGGATTTGAATTCAGTTTATCATTGATTAACATTCGTATTGACTTTCGCCGGATTTTCTATATGATTTAAGAACAATTGAGGTTTTCACCTCGGTTCCTCCTGACCCGGTGTCGGCAAGGTTTTGTCGGCACTGGGTTGTTTTATTAAAGGACGCCAGCGGCCCAGCAGATTCAGCAAGGCCGGCAGAAAAGTCAAACCCACAATCATGCATGCCGTAATGCCCACGGCCATCACACAGCCCAAACTGTGAATGCCCTGATCTTTGGCGAGAAGAAGACTGCCGAAACCGGCGATGGCCGTCAACCCCGACACGAGCACGGCCTTTCCGGTGCTGCGCGCCAGAATGTTCGGCGTCCGTTCCTCGGCGAAGCGGTTGAGAATTTGAATCCCGTTGGTCACGCCAATGCCAATCACCAGCGGCAGCGTCATGATGTTGGCCAGATTGAACGAGACGCCAAACCACCTCATCAAGCCAGCCAGCCAGAGCGTGCCGATGCCGACGGGCAGCAGTGCCAGAATGACCGCGCCGAGGCTGCGGAAGTGAAAAAAAACCAGCAACGCAATCGCCGCGAGCGAAAACCACGCCGCGTTAACGTAGCTGTTTTTGAGCAGTGTTTCGTATTCCAAAAGTTGCACGGGCGTGCCGGTGACATCGGGGTCCACCGTCCGCAAATCGGCGACAAAGGCCTCCTGGTTCGTGCGCTCCCACACGTCGGCTTTCGGATACACCTGCAGCAGAAATTTTCCGCTCTCGCCGATGAATTGGTCGCGCAAGGCGGCGGGCAAATCTTCCACGCGCAGCGGCCCGGTGACGTTTTGGTTTTGCAAGGACTCGAAGGTTCCGCGCACGTCGGCGAACAGCGCCCGTTGAAACTCCGCCAGCTTGTCCGCGTGCCCGGCCAGCGCGGAAGCGTCGCCGGCCAGCATCGCCTTCCGCAAATCTTCAATGGCTTGGCGCAGCGAAACAAATTGCCTCGTCAATTCGGGATCGCTGCTAACGCCGGGATCATCCAGCGCTGCGCCGCAATAGCCTTTAAGCGAATACAGTGTCCTGCTTAAGGCGTTAATGTCCACCGGCTGCGTGTCCGGCGCGGCAAATTGCAGCGGCGACACTTCCTGCTTGATGGCGCGAACGAGCGGCAGCTTTTTGATTTGATTGGCTTCGATAAAATTCTCAAGCATGTCCGGCGGCGGCTCGATGTCGGCAATCGTGTTGGTAAGTTCCCCCAGTTTTTTCTCCAGCAAAATGGCGTGTTCCAGATTGGTGGCGACGACGGCGCCGAACAGCACGGATTTGTCTGCATGGGTCAATTTTTGTTCAAACACGACCGATGACAGGCTGGGGCTTTGCAATTCCATCAGGTTGTAATCGAATTTCACGTTGCCCCGGTAAATCTGGGTGAACGCAAGCAGGCAGATCAGGACGACCACGCCCGTCACCAGCACGGGCCGTTGCAACCATAGGTTTTCGATGCGGGCGCGTTGTGCGTCTTCGCGCGTGGCGTGGTCAATCACGTTTTGCCGGCCGCGCAACAGCAGAACCGGCAGCATCGTCATCATGGGCGCCAGACACACCAGCAATCCGCCGCCGCAAATGAGGCCCATTTCCTGGATGCCCTTGAAATTCGTAAAATACATTGCCAGGAACGCCCCCGCGGTCGTCAGCGCGCCGGTGAAAATGCCCTGGCCGGTGAAGACCATCGCCTTGGTCAGCGCGGCTTCCTGCGTTTGGCCGTGGCGCAATTCCTCCTCGTAGCGCGTGATCAAATGCACCCCATAGTCAATTCCCAGTCCGATGAGCATCGGCAGGAAGGTGATCGTCAAGATGTTCAAATGCCCGACCGCCAGCGTCGCGAACGCGAGCGTGTAAGCCAGCCCGACAATCAAACAAATCGTCGCCTTCACCGGCCGGCCGGTTTCGTTGTAGCCGTAGATGAAAATCAGCGCGCACAAAATCAGCGCCACAATGCTGGCGAGCGCCATGTCCTTTTGCGACTGCGCCATTTCGTCGTAATCCAGAACCGCCTCGCTGGTCAGGCCGGCGTTGACCCCGGGCACTTCGGTTTTTGTCTGCTGAATCAACCGGCGCAATTCCCCAATCGCCATGTCGTTGAGCGTGTCTGTTGGCGGGTGGGTCACGAGCAGAAAAATCCGGCCGCGATTCAACGTGAGATAAACATCAGACACGTCGCCGGCACCGAACAGCGCCGCCACGCCCGGCGACGGCGGTTTGCCGGGCATTTGCAGATCATCGGTGGCCTGGGTCAGGATGCGCTGCAACACCGGCAGCGCCTGGACCAGCGATTGGGTCTGGGCATTCGTCTCGCGCGGCGCGGTGCGGAACGCGGTGTTGATCTGCTCGAAAAACGAAATCAGATTGGTCGTCCGCGTGAATTGTTTAATGAACGGCAAGTCATCGTGGAGCGTCGTTTGAATCGCGGCCAGATCGTTCGTCGGGACGAAAAACAAGGCCTTCGTGCCCAGCATCGCCGGATTTTGCTGATAAAAAACGTCGCGGAACAAATTGGTTTCCGGCGCCATTTTCACCGCCAGCCGCTCGACAAATTGCCGGTTTTTCTCCGTGTCGCCGCTTTCCACGACCACGACGAAATCGTTGCCCTGTTGTGGAAACTCCTGTTGCAACGCGAGAAAATTCCGGTGATCCTTCAGGTTATGTCCCACGAGATCGTCGCGGTTCGTGTCAAATTGCAAAAACGCGACCGTGACCAGGATGCTGGCAATAAACAGCGCGACTTGCGGCCAAAAAAACCAGCGCGGATGGCGAATCAACGCCGCCGCCAGTTTGCCCAGCAGCCGCGCAAGCAAAGAATCGGCGCTCAACGCATTCATTTCACGAATTAACCGGCTTCCCGGTTTCTGAAAGGAATTGATGCACGCGTTGCCGGCTGACGCCTAAAACCGCGCCGATTTTTGCGTAGGTCCACCCGTTTTTCCGCAGCTTGCGCGCCTTGATCCGCGCGATCAAATTTCGCGGTCCGGACGGACC
>Ga0182030_10010094_pt1 | contig 19263 bp, 23 predicted proteins | sample 812S3MmetaG_FD_121299 | JGI IMG/M metagenome (GOLD analysis project Ga0182030, IMG submission 121299) | Permafrost microbial communities from Stordalen Mire, Sweden - 812S3M metaG (Illumina Assembly) | ecosystem: Environmental > Terrestrial > Soil > Wetlands > Permafrost | place: Sweden... | reverse complement strand
TGCTCGCTCAACTTCCAAACTCCATCACTCGGTCCACCGCATCGAGAATTCGGTCCACCGTCGGGCGGTAGTCCTCTTCAATCCTGGTCGGTGGATAGGGCACGTGATATCCGCTCACACGAATACCCGGTGCGCTCATTGAATAGAAACAACGCTGTGTCAGTTCCGCCACGATCTCTGAACCGATCGAGGCCATGTGCGGAGCCTCCTGTACAACGACCAGGCGACCGGTCTTTTCGAGAGAGCCGACCATGGTGTCAAGGTCAAGGGGCGCGATGCCACGCGCGTCGATCGCTTCAATCGACACACCTTCAACCGCCGCCGTCTCGGCCGCGCGCAAAATCGTCTTCATGGAGGAGCCGTAGCCGATGACGGTCACGTCACTGCCTTCGCGACGCACCTTCGCATCGAACAGCCCGGCGGGTGGGTTGTCGAAATCGACCTCGCCCTTCTCCCAGTAGCGGCTCTTGGGCTCGCAGAAGATAATCGGGTCATCGTGTTCGATCGACTGTTGAATCATCCAGTAGGCGTCGTTGGGCGTGGAACACGAGACCACACGGAGTCCGGCGGTCGCGGCGAAGTAGGCCTCGGGGCTCTCGGAGTGGTGCTCGATCGCGCCGATGCCACCCTGGAAAGGAATTCGAATAACCAGACCCATGGTGTAGACGCCATCGGAGCGCTTGTGAAGTTTTGCGACCTGGGAAACAATCTGGTCGAAGGCCGGATAGACAAACCCGTCGAACTGAATCTCACAGACGGTGCGGTACCCACGAATGGCGAGTCCCACAGCAGTACCCACGATGGCCGATTCCGCCAAAGGCGAGTCGATCACGCGATCCTCACCGAAGTCCTTCTGCAGTCCGTCGGTGATACGGAAAACGCCGCCGAGCTTGCCGACGTCCTCGCCCATGATGAGGACCTTTTTGTTCTTCTCCAGGGCCTTACGAAGACCCTCGTTGAGGGCCTTCGCCATGGTCATCGACGTGGTGGCCATCAGTGCCCCCCACTTACGCCGAGGTCGATCATTTCGCGACGACCTTCTTCGATCAACGGATGGGGGGCGGCGTAGGCGTGATCGAACATGGTGATGGGGTCCGGTCGGTCCATAGCCAACACGTCGTCGCGCAGCTTGAGCGCCATGGTCTCGGCTTCCGCCGCGACCTCGTCGAACTTCGCAGCCTTCACGCGATACTCGCGCACGAGAAGCGACTTCACCCGTTCGATGGGGTCACGATGCTTCCACACCTCGACCTCGGCGTCGATGCGATAGCGCGTGGGATCATCGGAGGTCGTGTGGGCGCCGAGTCGATAGGTGTAGGCCTCAATTAACGTCGGTCCCCCTCCAACCCGCGCCTGCTCAAGGGCGCGCTTGGTGACTTCGTAGACGGCCAACACGTCGTTACCGTCGACACGAATGCCCGGAAAGCCGAAGCCATGCGCGCGGTGATAGAGCGGAATCTTCGACTGGATCGACATTGGCGTGGAGATCCCCCACTGGTTGTTCTGACAGAAGAACACGACGGGTGTGTTGAACGACGCCGCCCACACGAAGGCCTCGAGCACGTCGCCCTGGCTGGACGCACCGTCTCCAAAGAAGGTCATCGCCGCCTCTTCCGCGCCGTCGCGCTGGATGCCCATGGCGTAGCCCACGGCGTTGAGAACTTGGTTACCAAGGACGATGGTCGGCACGGAGTGGCGGTACTTCTGGGCGTCCCAGCCGCCATTAGACGTCGCGCGAAAGAGTCGGAGCATGTCTTCGGGAGGAACGCCGCGACACCAAGCAATCCCGTGTTCGCGGTAAGTCGGAAAGGTGAAGTCGCCGGGCTCGAGCGCGCGCCCCGCACCGATCTGCGCCGCTTCTTGACCCTGCACGGGGGCCCACAGAGCTAACTGCCCTTGACGCTGCAACGACGTTGACTCTTGGTCGAGTCGGCGGATGATGACCATGTCGCGATACATGCCAAAGATCGCTTCACCGCTCAGTGTTGATTCGTACTGCGCGTTCGAAACGCGCTCTCCCTCAGGTGTCACTAATTGGATCAGTTCTTCGCCGATCATTAACGCTCCTTAGCTAACCCCCAGCGATAAACCTTATCCCCGTACGCTGAAGGGGTGCCCCGGCTGCTCGTTGACGTCACCCCTTTACGCACGAGTAAAGACTTCCGATTGTTGTTCATCGGGCAGTTGGTCTCACTACTGGGCAGTAACTTGACGTTGGTCGCGGTCGCCTACCAGGTGTACCAAGTCACGAACTCATCACTGTGGGTCGGCGTCGTCAGTTTCATTCAGCTTCCTGTCCTGATCTTTGGCGCGCTCTGGGGCGGGGCCCTCGGTGATCGATTCGATCGGCGCACGCTTCTCATCGCCGCGACCTTGCTGCTCGCGGTCATCAGCTTCGCGCTCGGCGCCAATGCCCTTCTTCTCCATCCCAACTTCGTCGTTCTGGTCACGCTGCCGGCGCTCGCGGCCGGGCTGGCTGGACTGTCGGGCCCACTTCGCACGGCTGTCATTCCGACGCTGGTGAAGCCCGAGGAGTTGGTGGCGGCGTACTCGTTGAATCAGATCATCATGAACACCGCGACAGTCGTCGGGCCCGGTCTCGCGGGCGTCATCATCGCCGCGACTGGTGTGTCCTGGTGCTTCCTGATCGATGGCATCACCTTCTTCGCCTTGGTCATCTCGACGTTCTTTATGGCCGCCATGAAGCCCGTGGGCGGACACAGTGGCGAGAAGGCGCTGCGCGCAATCGCCGCCGGATTTCGTTACGTGCGTCGCAACGCTGTCGTGCAGGCCGTCTATCTGGTCGACCTCAACGCCATGGTCTTCGGTCTTCCGCGTGCCCTCTTCCCCGCGGTGACCAAGCACATTTACCACGGTGGCCCCGAGATGTTGGGTCTCCTCTATGCCGCCCCCGGCGCTGGCGCTCTTCTCATGGCGATCTTTACCGGCTGGATGGACCAAGTGCGCCGGCGCGGTCGCCTGGTGATCCTTGTCGTGTTGACGTGGGGTGTCGTGATGGCCCTTTTTGGTCTGGTGCACGCTGTCTGGGTGGGACTCATCTGTCTCGCCGTAGCGGGCGCCATGGACGTCATCTCGACCGTGTTGCGCAATACCATCTTGCAGACATCCATCTCCGATGAATATCGCAGCCGGCTCTCGGCCATTCAGATGGCCGTCGTCACCGGTGGGCCCCGTCTCGGTGATCTGGAGTCCGGTGTTGTCGCCAACTTCACCTCAACGGAGTTCTCTATCGTCTCGGGTGGCGTGATGTGCGTGGTGGGCGTGCTCGCCCTTATTCGGTGGCGTCCGACATTCTGGCGCGAACGATCGATCTAGCCGGAGCGCACGGGGATCGAGCGCCGTTTGCCGTTCGTCACCTGCGCTAGCTGACCACACGCCGCCGCGATCGAGCGACCGCGAGTATTGCGCACCGTGGCGTTCACGCCCCGCTCAAGCAGCCCCTCGCGAAACTCGTGTACGCGCTGCGGGCTGGAGCCTCGGACCAGGTATCCAGGCGTTGGGTTCAGCGGAATCAAGTTCACGTGCGCGTTGAGATCCAGGGCGTAGTCGGCCAGTTCATCCGCCGCGGTCTCGGTGTCGTTCACCCCGTCGATGAGAGCCCACTCGAAGCTCAGACGGCGACCCGTCACCTCGATCCACGTGCGACACGCCTGGCGAAGTCGCTCGAGTGGATAGCGCCGATTGAGTGGGACGAGTTCATTGCGCGTCTCGTCATTAGCGGCGTGCAGCGAGACAGCGAGGGTGAGGGGTAGCCCTTCATTCGCGAGGCGTTCGATGGCGGGCGCCACGCCCACCGTCGACACGGTTAGATGGCGAGCCGAGAGTCCTCTGTACCCGTGCAGACGTCGAACAGCCGCCACGGTCGTGGCGTAGTTGGCGAGCGGTTCACCCATGCCCATAAAGACCACGTTCGAGAGGCGCGAGGGCACCGCCGCACGCGTCGCGAACATCACCTGCTCGATGACCTGGCCGACGCTCAGCTGACCAGAGAACCCGGCTTGCCCGGTCGCACAAAATGTGCAGCCCATGGCGCATCCCGCCTGTGACGAGACGCACACCGTGACGCGATCGTCGTAGTGCATTAAGACGGTCTCGATCGTCTCGCCGTCCTCGAGTTGAAAGACCCACTTGCGCGTGGCGCCGTGATCACTGGCCACGTCGTTCACCACCGTCAGGCTGCTAGGAAACTCTTCGACCAGACGAGCGCGGAGGGCTTTGGGAATCGTGGTGATCTCGTCGATGGCTCGCGCTTCGTTCCAAAGTCCGTGCCAGAGCTGATCGACGCGATACGACGGTTCTCCGCCAAGAAGTGATCTCAATTCTTCTTTCGAATACTGATAGATCGACGGCACCGTTCCACGCTAGAGGAAATGGCTCTCCGCGACGTAAGTGAATACGGTGTCTCACCTACAGCAATCTCACAGGGAACTTTTACTTGCTTCTTTTGCCTACCTTGTGCAGTCTTCTAACAGTGGGAAGAGACTGACAAGACGTTGAGAGGAGAATCGCATGTTTGCAGTAACCCAAGTGGCTCTCCTGGTTGTCATTGAGTTGTGCGTGGTCCTAGGACTATCACTGGCAGCCGTTCGCTGGCATCGCCGAAGTGTTCATCAACGTCACCTCCCAGTCGAAATTGATCACCACCGTGACGTCGTCGCTGACTATGAAGCGACGGTTGACACGTATCGCGTCGTCCCCCAACTCGAGCCGGAGGTACTCCGACCGAACCGAAACGATAGGTGATTTCCCCCCTGCGGGTGGGATCGGGAAACCGGTCCCACCCGCGGCCCCCCTCTCAGCGTTTTCACGATTCGCCCAATCTCTGCTTGACTCGTTGGTGGCTGCGCGAGGGCGTAGCGAGAACAGGAGCATCGTGGAGTTAGCGAACACATCGGCCGTCGTCACCGGCGGCGCTTCAGGTCTCGGCGAAGCGACTGCGCGAGCGTTGGCTGCTCGCGGCGTCAAGGTGGTACTCGCAGACCTCAACGACGACGCTGGGCGCGCGATTGCCGAGGAGATCGGTGGCGCCTACGTGCACTGCGACGTCACCAACACCGACCAGGTGATCGAAGCGCTCGAGGCCGCAAAGGCGTTGGCGCCGCTGTGGAGCGCCGTCAACTGCGCGGGCATCGGGTGGGCGACACGCACGATCGGCAAAGACGGTGAGTACGCCTCGGCTCACGACCTGGACATTTACCGCAAAGTCATCGAAATCAACTTGATCGGCACGTTCAACGTCTGTCGACTGGCCGCCACGGCCATGAGCCACAACACCCCCGATGTCGACGGATGTCGCGGTGCGATCGTCAACACGGCGTCGGTCGCGGCCGAAGACGGACAGATCGGTCAGGTTGCCTACTCCTCGTCAAAGGGCGGCATCGTCGGACTTACGCTGCCGCTGGCTCGCGACATCGCACCCATCGGGGTGCGTGCGAATTGCATTCTTCCCGGACTCATTGACACTCCGATCTATGGCTCGGGCGAAGCGTCCGAGGAGTTCAAAGCGCGCCTCGGCGCGGGAGTCCTGTTCCCGAAGCGACTCGGCTACGCCAACGAGTTTGCGTCCCTCGCGCTCGAGCTTCTCTCGAACAGTTACATGAACGCGGAGTCGATCCGTATCGACGCCGGCATTCGCATGCAGCCGAAATAGTCAGAGAAAGCCCGGTCCGTTTGAAAGGACCGCTTAACCTTGCCCTTGTGAGTTGGGTAGACATCGTGATTATCGTCGTGGTGCTGCTTGCGGCACTACGCGGCTTCTCCGAAGGCGCCATCAGCCAGGTCGCGGTGATAATCGGACTCGGCGCCGGTTTCTACCTCGGTACGACGATCGCCCCGTCGCTCTCGCATGACTTCACGAAGGGACACTGGCGCCCAGCCCTCGCACTCATCATCATTTTGGTTATCGCCATCGGAGGCGTCACCATCGGAGGCGTAGTAGGGCGATTCATTAGTCGATTCGTGAGCGCGCTGATGCTTGGCATCGTCGACCGCATCGCGGGGGTGGCCGTCGGAGTCGTCGCCGCTCTCGTACTGTGTTGGCTCCTCGCGGGACTTCTCGCGGGAACGCCGTGGGCCTCCGTCGACAGCGCCATCCAAAACTCCGCGATTCTTTCGGCCCTTGATCACGTCATGCCCCCTGTCCCCTCCATCGAGTCACGGGTGCAGACTCTCTTTCGGAAGGCGGGCGTCCCGGCGATCTTTGCCAACGTGATTGCGCCCACTTTGCCGTCTCCGGTTAATCCAACGACGCTCCCCCCGGTCATCCACTCGATTTCCGCGCCGAGCGATGTTGTGAAGGTGCTTGCCAGCGGCTCATGCAACACGCTGAGCGAAGGGACCGCTTTTTACGTCACCGCCGACGAAGTTGTCACCAACGCGCACGTTGTCGCCGGTCATCGTCACTTCACTGTGAATGGATCTCCGGCTACTGTCGCGCTCTACGACGCGAACCATGACATTGCGGTGTTGCGCGTTGCGGCGCATGCCACGCCCCTCAGCTTTCTCGCGAAGGAACCCTCTTCGGGCACCAAGATTCAGGTCGTAGGTTTTCCTCTCAATGGCACACGCTCACGCGCGGATGGCTACGTGGAAGGTCAGCTGAGTGGAGAAGGTCGCAACTTCTATAACCAGGATCTCCAAGAGAGAACGGTCCTCGCTCTCGAAGTAAATGTGAAGCCCGGCAACTCCGGCAGTCCTGTCTTAGTCAATGGTCGCGTCGCGGGTGTGCTCGAGTCATACTCACTGAGCGAGCGAAGCACGGCCTACGCGATTCCGAACAGTATCGTCCAAGGTGACATCGCGCGCGCACCAGCAAATGGCAGCGCCTCCACCGAAAGTTGCTTGAGCCGAAGTTGATCCACTCCCCCCAGTTGGGTATGTCTATGACTCCGCCCGCCCTTGGGCCGCCGACCCATGCGTCACTGATTCAGGCATGATGAAGACGTGAACCATCGCGCCCTTTGGTTGGTCCCCTTGGTCGCCCTCACGGCGTGGCAGGCACCGCCGATGGCTTCGGCCGCGAGCCCGCCTACGCACATATCAGCGCAGGTTCCTTGCGGCGTCGCTCATACCGCGCCCAAATACCAACACGTGGTGTGGATTCTTCTCGAGAACGTGGGGTACTCCGTCGTCGGCTCTTCGAGCGCTCCGTATCTCAACTCGCTGGCCGATCGGTGCGGCGTGGCCACCAACTACCAGGCGATATCCCACCCCAGTTTGCCGAACTACATCGCACTCACATCGGGCTCCACCAACGGCATCACCGATGACGGTGAGCCCGCCGCGCACCCGCTGACCGTGCCGAGTATCTTTTCTCAACTCGACGGAAACTGGCGAGGGCTTGTCCAATCGATGCCCACAGCGTGCGACCACGTTACGAGTGGCAGTTATGCCGCACGACACAATCCGGCCGTGTATTACTTGAATCTCGGGGCGACCTGTGTGCGCGACGACGTTCCCCTCACTCTTCCTTTGAATCTCGGCGCTCGCTTCACGTTTATCACGCCCAATATCTGTGACGACATGCATAGTTGTCCCGTGGCGATCGGTGACCGATGGCTCTCACAAATCATCCCGGGTATCATCGCGAGTTCTCAATACCAAGCGCGATCACTGGTGCTGTTCATTACCTTTGATGAGAACGACAACGGACCGACAAATCAAGTACCAACGTTCGTTGTCGCTCCCTCGGTGCCTCGTCATTCACGAATCGGCGTGGCCCTCACCCACTACTCGCTCCTGCGAACAACCGAAACCTTGCTTGGCCTGCCGCTTCTGGGCGCAGCGCAGAGCGCGGCGTCGATGGTGAACCCCTTTCACCTCTAGGTTGATCGTCGACCCGTGTGGGACAGCCGAGTCACTTCCTGGTTCGGTGAAGATCTCCCTTGGCATTCAACGGGTTTGCCGGTGAGGAGTTCGCGGCGAAAGGAAAACGGGTGGTGCAACTCCACGACCCGTCGCCCTCGATCGCAAGTCCTTCATAGTCGGTTACGGCCTCCAACAGCCCTAGAAAGTCACGACCCGCCACCGCCAACGCTGTCGCCAAAGCGTCGGCGATACCGAGATCGGGACCAACGACGCTCGCCGGCGCCGATCGCGCGCCTGATCGTCCAGAGAAGGGGTCGACCAAGTGTTGCCCACGCTCGTACGTTCCCGACGTGGCGATCGCCGCGTGAACATCAACGACGCACGCAAGTCGTCCGTGCGCTCCAGGATCAGTGACGCCGATCCGGAAGGGCGCGTTGACGCCGGGTCTTCCCCGGGTCGCGATATCCCCGGCCGCGTTGATCATGGCGCCCGCGATGCCGGCGTGATCAAAGGCGCGTAGCGCTCGCTGGGCGGCCCAGCCCTTCACGTAACCGGTGGGATCCACGCCCCCCGGCATCGCCCAGGGATTGAACCATCCCTGAGATATGTCGCGAGCACTCGCGCACAGAGTTAAGACCTCGACGACGTCCTCAGGCATGTCGTCAAGCGTGGCCACGCCGCGACGTAGCCTCGAGACGGCGCTCTCGGTCTTCCACGTACTAAAGAGATCGTCGGCCTGATGCAGAGTGGATCGCGCGCGCTCAACCAGAGAGTCGATCGCGTCGCGCTCGATGGTCGACTCGACGTAGAGATCAAAAACGACCACCGTTCCCATCACCTCTTCGAGGTAATACACCACTCGCGGCAGTATCTCGCCTGTTGAAGACGTCACGATTGGCGCAACTTGAGCAGTGCCGACTGCAACGATTGCTCAAAACCCGCGCTGGTGAAACTAGCCCCCGACACGCCTTGAATGTTGGCGCTTTGAGCGCTCAAGGCCTGTGATTCGAGGATGGGAATGGCGTACTGGTCGATGGACACGGACCGCGAATTTCCCCCGTCACTGATCGAAGCAATGCTCACATTCGTGATGTGCGAGGCGGAGCCGGTGACAGAGACGGCGAGCGTGCCGTAGTTGTAGTTGATGGACGTCCCCACTACGGTTCTGGTCGTCGTCGGCGGCGCTGACGTTGTGGTCGTAGTTGGGGTGGTTGAGGTTGTGGCTGACGGCGTGGTCGTGGTGGTCGTGGCGCGTGCCGGCGCGGTCGTCGTCGTGGCGCGTGCTGGCGCGGTTGTCGTGGTGGTCGTGGCGCGAGCTGGCGTGGTCGTCGACGTGCTCGTGGTGCCGTTCCCCGCACCAGGCGATCCGCTGCTTGTCGAGGCACTCGATGCTCGAGTCGTGGTGGTCGCTCCGAGGGAGCTAAGCGATAGCGTCGCCGGCTTACTGTGGAAACTCATCAACCCGGCGAATCCCGCGATCGTGGCAACCGCCACCATTCCCGCGCGTCTCATGGTCGAGGTTCTTTCGTTCTGGGCATACGTTTCCGATTCATCTCGACACTAAAACGCGAACGTTTCTTCGTGAATCTGGTCGGCGCGCATCCCGAGACTCTGCGCCGCCCCCATCACGCCTTTACTAAAGCCGTCGGGCCCGCACACGTACACATCGCTGTCTTGGATCGCGGGTGCCAGTTGACGCAGGGAGTCAGCGTCGAATCGAACTTCATCACGCGCGCCGATGACCTCGTGATACTGGCCGCTTCGCCGTTCCACGAGCGCGATCATTTCATCGCGGTGAACTATGTCACCCGGATCAGATGCGCGAATGATGACCGTCACACCGACGTGGGCGGGCAGATCCTCAAGGAGCGCGCGTAGCGGCGTAATGCCCACTCCCGCCCCGACCAGTACGACGCGGTCACTGACCCGTGCGTGATGAGTGAAAGCGCCATAGGGCCCCTCGATACCCACCCGCGTTCCCGGCTTCAAGGCAGATACCGCTCGGCTCTGATCACCTAGCCCCTTAATCGTCACCCTGAGGTAGGGCGGCTGGGGAAGCGCCGACAGGGAGTAGGGATGCGCGTGCCACCACAGTTCTCGGGTGAGAAATCTCCATTTGAAGAACTGTCCACCCGACACGGCCAATCGATCGAGACGCCGTCCGGAGCAGATAACCGAGACGACGCCCGGCGCCTCTTCGCGCACTTCGCGGATTCTGAGTTGATGACGGAGGCTCCGCCACAGGGGAAGCCCCAGCCGAAAGACCAGAACGACCCCTGCGGTCGAAGCCCAGATGACGGACCACAGAACGCGCGCGAAGGGGTGACCCAGGAATGAGCCTCCGGTGTCTATCTGATGGGCGAAGGCGAGAGCCAGCGCAAGATAGAAGTAAAGGTGAACCACCCACCAGCTTTCGTACTTCATTCGTCGCCGGGCGATCTTTATCGACGTTGAGGCGGCCATCACGAGGAGACCGAACCCGACCGCGGCGGCGAGCAGATTCGGATACGTCGAGAGGAACACCCAGAACTGGTGAAGCGCGCCGGTGCGAGCGAGCGCGGCGTACCCCAGAGTGATGAGAACCACGTGAGCAGCTATGAGGACGACGGGCCACGGACCGATTCGACGATGCCAGGTGAGAAGACGATGCTGGCCCACCGCGCGTTCAAGCGACGGAATGCGAGCGATCAGCACCAGCATGACCAACATTAGGTACGTTCCGGTGAAGGCGGCCAGGCGCCCGCTAGCGATAAGCCATCCTCCCGGTGCCGAAAGGGAACCGCGGGTCTCGCCGCTGATGTCGAGCGCTACGACGCCGACGAACCCGAGAGCGACCAACCACGCGAACGCCGTGCCCATCCATGGTTTCGGTGCGTGGCCGGGCCGTCGCCGCGCGCGCCGGGCCCGCGAGAGATCGTGAGGATGAGCATCTCCCGTCAGCGACACCCCTGCGCGGTCCTGCGGGGGGGTGAGGGGTGACAGAGGGCCTTCTCTCAATGGCATTGAAGTCCTCGCAAGTCTGACGCGCCGGGGGGATGACGCGTCATAATGAGGCTATGGCTGGGACCTTACGGCGACATGAAGACACCATAAATTTCGTCTCGACATAGCCGAGGAAAGCCCCGAAGACTAGAGAACTCTTGACTCCTGACAGCGCCCGGGAATAGGCCCATCACCCGCTACGCGCCAAAAGCGGGGCCGCTCCATGGCGACTCGGGCGCCTCCCAGTTCCGCTTGGTCGAGGAACATCCTGCCGTTTGGCCCGCACCAACGCTTGGGCTATCGCTAGCCCGAGATCGCCCTCACGGGAGACGCATTTCGCTCCGTGTCAAATCCCTGACCACCCTCATCGACGCGAAGCCTCCGGGTCGACACTCCTCGGCGGCGGCAGCCTCATGAAGCAACCAGGCGATAGCCAGCGCCGCGAACGGTCTCGATCTTCACGTTCGCGTTGACCAGTTTGGCCCGGAGTCGCGCCACGTGGACTTCAATCGTGTTCGAACCGACCGCGTCCGCCTCGTCGGCCCACGCCTGTAGCGCAATCATTCGCCGCTGCATGACCTCTGGACTCTTTCTGATGAGCAGTTCGAGAATGGCGAACTCACGGGGCGTCAGCTTTACGGGTGATTCACCGATGTGCGCTTGGCGGGTCGACGGATCTACGGTCAGTGACCCGCTCGTGAGAATCGGACTGCGCTCACCCAAAGGGCGCCGCTGCAGCGCGCGGAGGCGCGCGAGCAACTCTCCAAAGTCGAACGGCTTCACCAGATAGTCGTCGGCTCCTTCGTCCAGCGCCCCAATCCGGTCTGCGGGGGCGTCGCGGGCGGTGAGCATCAGGATGGGGGCTCGCACCCCTTGGCGACGAGCCCACCTCACTACCTCGATACCGGACCGTTTCGGCATACGCCAGTCGAGAATGACCGCGCCAAACTCGTATTCGCGAAGATATCGACACGCTTCGATCCCGTCACCGACCGAGTCGACAACGTAACCGGCTTCGAGTAATCCCTGTTCAAGTACTCGTCTGAGGGCCGCGTCGTCCTCGGCAATCAATACGCGCATGCTGATGAACGTACCAGCGAGCTTCGTTCCGGCCAGACGTGGACGCGCCGCGCCATGATCCAATATCGCCGGCCGGCCAGGGGTCGGCTCCACACTACTACGCGCCACGTAGTAGTCTCAGAATCATGACATCACATGCCGATTCTTCGGGTCTGCGCCGCGCCAACGATCCGCCCGTCCTCATCCTGACCAGTCTCGCCGGGGGCGCCAAGCACGGGCACGCTCTACTAAAGGACATCGAGTCCTTCGCCGGCGTTCGTCTGGGGGCGGGAGCCCTCTACGGAGCGATCACGCGACTCGAGGAACGGGGACTGATTGAAGCACTCGAGAGCAGCGATCGGCGACGGCCCTATCAAATTACGTCTGCCGGGACGAGTGCTCTCGCAGGCGTCATGGCCGAAATGCGCGACTTGGCTGCGATAGGAGCGACCCGATTGAAGCTTTCATGGGGGGCCTCGTGACGATGAGGCGACCCGATCACGGGCGCCTTCTTCGTTGGTACCCCGCGTCGTGGCGCGATCGCTATGGCGAGGAACTGCTCGTACTGATACAAGATGAGTGGGGCGACGCGACACCGTCGTCTCGTTACCGCGGGGCTATCGCTCGCGCGGGATTGCGCGAGCGTATGCACGCGACCGGTCTCATCGGTCAAGGGACCGACGCTGCGACGCGACTGCGTTCTGGTTCCCTCTTGGTTTTGTCCACCTGGACCCTCTTTGTCGTAGCCGGCATTGGTTTTCAGAAGACCTCCGAGCACTTTGCTCGAGCGGTGCCTCTCGCGTCGCGCCCATCCAGCCAGGACGCCTTCACAACCGTGGCGCTCTTTGCGGTCATCTCCCTCGTCGCCGTGTTGATCGGCGTCGCAGCGACACTCCCGACCGTCATCACGTTCCTCCGGTCGGGCGGATGGCGTCACGTTCGTCGACATGTGCTCCGCTCTGTGATCGCCAGCGCTTTTGTCGTCGCTTCAGTTATTCCCTTGTCACTATGGGCACACCAGCTCAACGAGTTCCAACGAAACGGGGGGAATGACGCGTACTCCTGGGTCGTCGCCGCGTGGGCGCTGCTCGTCGCGCTCGCGCTAGCTTCATGGACCACCACCGCCATCGCATTCGCGAATCGACTCACTCTTTCGCGCGTGGTCCTTCGAATCGAAGGGTCCATGGCTATCGTCGTGGCTGCCTCCATGGCGACCATCACGTGCGCAACCGCTTTTTGGTGGGACACACTGGCGACACACGCGTCGTGGTTCTTGCAAGGCTCCCCTATCGGCAGGTCGTCAACCTCGACAAGTCTGACCATGGTGGGGATCGTGTCGGTCATGTCGATCGCCGTTTCTTGCGCGATTGCCGGCGTTGTTCGAATCACGGGTTCATGGCGTCAGTGTTCACGCACACCGCCCCAAGCCGTGGCAGGTGGCAATCTCGAGAGTTAACCTCTCGTGTCGAAGGTTTCACTACTTCACGAAACCGTCAGGTTCGACAGTTACGATTAGTTCGGCGAATTCGATGAGCGGTCCGACGTTGCTCGCCATTTCAACACCGACGATGATTATGAGGGGCGAGCGATCTGATGGAACATCTACTCGCGACCTGGGGTTATCTCGCGCTATTCGGAGTCTGCTTTCTCGCTGCGCTCGGCATTCCGGTGGGATCGGAACTTGCCATTGGTTACGCGGGCGTGCTGGCGAGCGGTCAGCTCGTTTCGGGACATCACCATCACCTGCAACTCGTCATCGTCATCCTCGTTGCGACTGTTGGGGAGGTCTGCGGTTCGCTCGTTGGATACGCGATTGGTCAATTCGGCGGTCGTCCTCTCGTAGAGCGAATCGGCAAGTACGTCCTGCTCACCCAGAGAGATCTCGATCGAGCCGAGGCATGGATCGACGGTCGCGGCGAGTCCGTCGTCTTCTTTGGCCGTTTCATCCCGCTCGTTCGATCCTTCGTCTCGATTGCGGCGGGGATCGGCGAGATGGCTCTCTGGAAATTCGTCGCCTTCACCACCGCGGCGTGCGCCATCTGGTGCGCGGGACTTGCTTTGATCGGCTACGGTCTCGGGTCGAGCTGGCGTCACATACTCACGTACTTCAGCTACGTGGGATACGTGGCGGTCGCACTCGCCGTTCTCGTGATAGCGGGCTTCGTCATCCACCGGCTGCGCCAACTTCGAATTGAACGCGCGCAGAACTCATAGTCGGGACGAAGGGCACTGAACAATCCCCCGTGAGTCGCTCGAAGTATGCGACGATCGTGAGCGTGGAAAGCGGTGCGTGGCAGAGCCATTGGCACAAACACCCAGGCGTTCGAACTGGTGATCAGCTTTCCCTCGGGGAGCGATCAGCAGACCGTATGCGCAACATGATGGGCTCGTGGCCCTTCGTGTTTACCTTTTTCGCGATCATGATCCTCTGGGCTGTCACCAACACTTTTTTCTTCGAACACGTCCTTCACCACAAGGCTTTCGATCCTTACCCCTACATTCTGTTGAACCTCTTCCTCTCGATGCTCGCGGGCGTCCAGGCGGCGGCGCTGTTGATTGCGGCCAAGCGGGCCGACGCCGTCTCCTCTGAAGTGGCCTTGCACACGTCGAACAACACGGAAGACATCAAGACGTTGATTCAGGAGAACACCGAACTCACCTCGCAGGTGAAGAAGAACACCGATCTTCTCGAGGAGATTCATCTGCACGTAGCCAACATCGGCAAGAAGGTCGGAGCCGAGATGGGCCACTTTCCTCCTGTCACCCCACCCCCCACGAGTACCTGATCTCGCGCCGAGGGCGCTTCGGGGATTTCCCTTAGGGGACGCGACGTCCCTCTCGCCACCGCGAGATACCTTCAGATAACCAAGCGACGTCGAGACGAGGTGAGGTGAGGTGAGCGTGACTGATATCCCGGTAAAGCCGAAGGCGGTGGTACGGGGCGAACATCGTCGGTGGTACGTACACCTGGCTCTACTCGTGACACTCGCCGGATCGTTGGTGACCCTCATTTACTTGAGTCACAGCATCACGATTCACGTGATCTTCGGCGTGGCGTTTATGGTGCTCGTTCTTTTTCACCTTTACCAGCGCAGACGGACTGTCGCCTCACTCGCGAAGCAGTTCGTGGGGACATCTCGCCGTGCGAAAGGGCCGAGTCGCCTGGCCATCTCCGACACCATCTTGGAATTGCTGGTGGCTAACGTTCTGGCGTCCGGCGTCGTCGACGCCGTGAACCATCAGGCAACGGAGTTGAACTTTCTCAGTTCGATCGGATTCCCGCCGGGACTTATGCAATGGCACAAGCTCGCGAGCCTCGTTCTCGTTGTGTACATCATCGTGCACGTATCACGGCGCTGGAGAAGGCTTCGTCGATCTCACGTACGCTAAGTGGAGTATCCGAAAAACTGTCTCGCCTTCAAAAACCCTTGCGCCCGTGTCTAGATCAGCAGGTCAGGGCGTCTGCAAACCCGCTCGGCACCACGCGCCTCGGACGCGCCTGTCACTCGTACCATGTTGGACGTGGACGATCTCGAAGCACAGAAGAAGCTCTGGGGACGCGACGGCCACGGCATCCCGGGCGCCAACCCAAACTACGCGGGTCGTGTCGGCATCGTCGCCGCGGCCGGGGTTTTGATCGTTGGGGCCGGTGCGTTCGCCCTCCTGACGGGCGGGCACACGCAGACCAAGACGGCCACTCGGTACATCGCTGACGTGGCGAAGGACGAGTTGATGCAGTCTCGACTTGAGGTATCTCTCCACGAGCGTCCCGCGAAGTCGGTGACCATCGTGCACGAACTCGTCCAGACACTTCTCAAAGAGGACCGACGTCTCTCGACTCAGAAGTGGCCCATTCGTGTCGAGTTCGACGTCCAGTCCCTCGTGACGTACAACCAGCAACAGATCTCGGTCCTGAACAAATACGCGCCGGCGTCGTCATCCGCACGGTCCGCCCTCTTGAAGCAACAGACAAACGATGCGTACCAGGCGGACTTCTACGACACCCAGATTCGGGCGTTGCTGGACGCTAACCCCGTGGGTAGCTAGATCTCTCGGGCGTCGGCCACGTTGTCAAAGCGCGCGAACTCGCCGCGCCACGTGAGGTGCGCGGTACGAGTGGGGCCATTGCGGTTCTTACCGACGATGATCTCCGCGTCCGCCTTCATGTCGTTGGAGACCTCGCCGTAGATCTCGGGACGGAATAAGAACAAGACGACGTCGGCGTCTTGTTCGAGCGAGCCAGATTCACGTAGGTCCGACATCATGGGGCGTTTGTCCGCGCGCTCTTCGAGCTTGCGCGAGAGCTGCGAAAGCGCCACCACGGGACACTCCAGCTCGCGTGCCAGGATCTTCAGCGAGCGGCTCATCTCGGACACCTCGACTTGGCGGTTCTCCGCGCGCCCTCGACTGCTCATCAACTGCAAGTAGTCAATGATGATGACTCCCAAGTCACCATTTTGTTGCTTGATGCGTCTCGCTCGAGCCCGCACGTCCATGATCGTGAGGCTCGGGTTGTCGTCAATGAATACCTTCGCCGACTGCAGATACCCGAAGGCTTCGTGGGCGCGATTCCAGTCCGCTTCTGACAGGTCACCAGTGCGTAATTTGGAGGAGTCGATGCGTGCGGTGGAGGCGAGAATGCGTTCGGCCAACTCTTGGCGGCTCATCTCCAACGAAAAAAACAGCGCAGGTCGATTGACGACGGCTCCTACGTGGATCAAGATGCCGAGTGCAAAGGCCGTCTTACCGGTCGCCGGGCGGGCGCCCACGATCGTCATCGAGCTCTTCTGGAGACCTTGGAGAATGGCGTCGAGCGATCGATATCCCGTCTCTAGACCGTTGAACTGGCCACGTGTTTCACCGCGCTGCTCCAAGATGTCGGCCTCGCTGAGCAAGAGGCGTTGAAGCGGCGACACGGAGTCGGTTTTGCGATCGTCGGCGATGGCGTTGATCTTTCGCTCCGCCTCGTCAATGAGTCCCACCACGTCGTCGGTCGCCACATAGGCATCATCGACAATCTCCCCGGCGACGGCGATGAGGCGGCGCTGCTGAGCTTTCTCGCGAACGAGTTCTGCGTAGTGCAGGGCGTTGGCGGCCGAGGGTGTGTTGAGTTGCAGTGAGGACAAAATTCCGAGTTCCACCGCGACCGCACCGCGTTCTTGGAGCTTCGCTTGTACCGTGACGTAGTCCACGGGTTCGCCGGCGTGCGCGAGGGCGATGATCGAACTAAAGATCTGTCCGTGCAGAGGACGATAAAAGTCCTCGGCCTGTACGGTCTCGTAGGCGACACTCACGGCCTCTTGAGAAAGCAACATCGCGCCGATTAATGACTCCTCGGCTTCAATGACGCTGGGGGGAACCCGACCACCTGAGGAGGGGCGCGTTCGTTCTGTTTCAATCTGCGTCATAAGACCTCAACGGTTGTCGATATCGGGTGTGTGTCACAAGAACAACAACGTGGGGAAAGCCTGTGTAGAAACCGCCACGAAACACACACTCTCAAAGGCGTGTTACATGAGAATCGCCGGGGCGCAAGGCCCCGGCGACGTCATCATCAAATCTTCAAAAATTACTTCGCCACAACCTCAATCGTGACGGTAGCCTCGACGCCATCAAAGAGCGCGGCGGTTGCGGTCGCGCTTCCGACGTCTTTCAAGTGCTCGGCCAAATGGATCGCGTGACGGTCCAACGAGATGCCGGTCGCGGTACGAATCGCGTTCACGATATCGCTCTCACCGATCGAACCGAACAGCCGACCATTCGCGCTGGCGCGACTGGCGATCGTTAACGTCGCCGCTTCGATGAGCGCCTTTTGGGCCACGGCCGCTTCGCGGCTCTTGGCGTCGAGCACGTCGCGAGCCTTGCGCATCAGGGTGGCCTGAGCCTCAGTGGTCGCACTGGCCTGCAACGCCGCGCCCGAGGGAAGCAGGAAGTTGCGGGCGTAACCCGTTTTTACCTCGACGATGTCGCCACGGCGACCGAGTCCACGAACGTCGCTTCGAAGGAGGACCTTCATTCGCCAACCTCCGCGCTTTCGGGCTGGAGAATCTCAGCCGCGATGCTGGCGTCCTCGATCAAGTCACCCTCAACCTCGGGGCTGTCAACGACCGTCTCCACGCTGTCACGACTCGGGCGCGGTCCGCGCGGGCCGCGGTCGTCGCGTCCCCCGTCACGACCACGTCCGCCACGACGCTCGGTCACGGTGCGTTGCGTGTAGGGCAACAGCGCGAGTTCGCGCGCAGTCTTAATGGCGTCGCTCACGTCGCGCTGGTGCTGCTGGCAGTTGCCCGAGACCTTGCGGCCACGAATCTTCCCGCGGTCCGAGATGTACTTGCGCAGTTGCGCGAGATCCTTGTAGTCCACGCGGTCAACACCGTGCTGACAGAACGAGCAGGGCTTCTTTTTCGCGCCGCGACGAATGTCAATCTTCGGTGCGCGCTTGGGTGGTTTGGGGTTATTAATACGTGGCATTAGAAGGGTTCCTCATCAAATTCGTAGCTGCTGGTGCTGGGTGCGTTGTTGGTACGGGGGGCTGCGCTCGGACGATCTCCGGACGAGAAGTTTGATCCCTCGGCCCGCGGGGTCTTCGTGACGACGGCGGTGGCAAAGCGCAGCGACGGTGCGATCTCGTCAGCGTTGATCTCGACGATGGAACGCTTGTCACCGTTCTCGGTCTCCCAACTGCGCTGTTCAAGACGGCCCGAGACAATAACCCGGTTGCCCTTGGTGAGCGAGTTTGCGGCGTTTTCGGCCATGGCGCCGTACCCGGTGACTTCGAAGTACGAGACGCGCTCCTCCCACTCTTGGGTCTGGCGGTTCTGCCAGCGACGGTTGACGGCGACCGAGAGACGCACGGCCGCCTGACCGCTGTTCAAGAACTTGAGTTCGGGGTCGCGGGTGATGTTCCCCACGACGGTGATGGTGTTGTCAGCCATAGTTTCTCCTTAGCGGTTCGCGCCCGAACCTACGCCTGGGCCGTAACACGGCTGGCGTTGACTCTCACGTAGCGACGGAGGATCTTAAAGCGAAGGACCTCATCCGAGAGAGTCAGAATCCGGTGAAGCTCGTCGACGGTCGACGACTCACCGCTGAACTCCACGAGGACGTAATACCCCTCTTTGCGCTTGTTGATCTCGTACGCCAAGGGACGCTTTCCCCAACGGTCGATGTTTCCTGGGGTTCCGCCGTTCGCTCGGATTGTTTCTAACGCGCGGTCCAGAGCGATCTGGATCGCCTGGGCGTCAACTGTCGTGTCAAACACGATCATGGTTTCATAAGGCCTCATGGCCGATTTCCTTTCCCTCTGGTCCGAAAATGTCTTCGGGCTCTGCGGAAAACAGAGCAGGGTGCGATTGGTACCTCCCCACGCGTGTGGGAGATGAAAGTCTACCGCCT
>Ga0182030_10010093_pt1 | contig 19266 bp, 19 predicted proteins | sample 812S3MmetaG_FD_121299 | JGI IMG/M metagenome (GOLD analysis project Ga0182030, IMG submission 121299) | Permafrost microbial communities from Stordalen Mire, Sweden - 812S3M metaG (Illumina Assembly) | ecosystem: Environmental > Terrestrial > Soil > Wetlands > Permafrost | place: Sweden... | reverse complement strand
GTGGAAAGCACACGACGCTTCCCACATCCGCACAGCCTCGACGGCGGCTGCGAGATAATCTCGAAGCCAAACCAAAACCGGGAAACTCTGGTTATCAATGGTTGAGACATCGGGGGCAGGTCAAAGTCTCAGGAATCAAACTCAAGGGTGTCGTCGATTATTTTTTGAATCCAGACATTCCTGTTGCCAGCATCAAATTATTCGGAGGAGCCAAGCCACAACCAACAACTCGCAAACGACGAGCCCAGGCCGCTCTCCAGCAGCGAGGAGGAGTCCGATCAAAGCGAAAACAACGAGGACCGCACTCGGCGCAATCTTGGAGAAGAATATCCAAAATGGCGCTCGCTCTGTGACCACCAATTTCTCGCCGCCTAGTTCTCGCTTTACATCCAAAACTCCAAACTTTGGGGCACCATGGTCTTGGAACAACCAATCGGCAATGTTAGGTCGATTAAGAGGATGAAGAGCTATGCCGTGACCGCCGTTGAAATAGCGGATCTCTACATGTCGTTCAGATTGCGCAATTCCCGTGAACCCGTTAAACCCAGCGGTCCCAATATCACGTGCCAGCCATAAACCATCCAAAGCCCTACAAAGGATGCCGACGGGCCAGTCGCTCGTGGCAATGTCATTGCGTAGACATTTGACACGGCTGCCTAGAAGGTCTCTCGCCAAAAAAAAGTCCTCATGTAGAACAGTGCCAGCAAGATATGCACGGTCGAACTCCATCGCCCGATAGTCATCGGTACTCTTCAGCATCAGATATGTACCGAAAGAATGACCGACGAAGTTTATCCGGGCATGTACCGGCGCCTCGGCGAGCAGTTGCGCATACCTATCCGCAAAGTCGTACATCTTAGCGCGTCGAGCGAGCGGGAGAACAAATTCTAAGGCCGAAAAGTATCGATATCGAGAAGGATCAGAGACAACTGCGAGGTTCAGTCGCTTCCCCCGTGCAGATAATACCTCAGCGATCTCCTTAAAGGTATCCCCGTAGTCGCGAATCCCGTGCGCGATTAAGACTTTGAACACCGAATTGTCGTCTTCGGGTGGATGTTCATGTTGTTCTAGCGGAGTTCGCAAGATTTCACGTAGATCTGCACCACTTTCTCGGCTGCGAATAATAGACTCGTGATTAGAGTTGTGCAGGATCTTTTGCTTGGCAGACGGAAACTGCACCACATCTTGGCTGTCTAAAACGCTCACTTTAGAATCCTTGGCGCCAATTAGCTGGGCAACGAAAGGTGGATTCCTCATAGATTGGAACCTTCGGATCCAATCTATGCGCAAATTTACAACAAAGGGAGCTCCACGATATACGCCTTGGATCAATTTTGCTACACCGCATGAGCGGGCGATCACATCGCTCAAAAATAGAAACTTCGAACGATCTATAGCTCGGGTTCCACGATTCGGTGCGGCAAGAAGAATAATTCGCGAAACCAGCCGAGACCAAGATCTTGATTCGTCCATACCCTCCAGGTATGCACGGCGTACTAGCAACCCGCCAATACTATGGCCAATTAGGACTACCTCGCCGTGGCACATCTCATGCAACTCGTCTATGCATGTTCGAAGGTCATGTGCTATTCCCTCTGGATCCTCATTCGAAAATCGTTCCCCATTGAACGCCCAGAGAAAAATCCCGAAGCCCGCATATTCCTTCATGGTCTCAATAACGCCGGCAATTTCTCGCATACTTCGAGTTCCGCCAAGCCAACCATGGACAATGACGACGAGTCCACTGTTGTCATTAGGTGGTTCTCGGTACCATGTCGGCGTATGTCTCCGACGTCCAAGATAGGCCCATCCTTTCAATACAAGGAACGTGACCATCCAAACCATCAGCGCGGCGATGAGCAGCGCGCCTGCGCCGAAAAGGCGATGTAGAATCGCTTGTGGCGATATTAAATGAAACTGCGAGAACCAATAATTTGCGATACTCCAAAAGCGTGAATCCGAAAGAGAATGAGGCGTCATCTGCATAGGAACTTGCGGTTTGTATACTACATTAGCAGCAAGACTTCCATAGGCAACTCGGATCAGCCTGATCCAGCTCCCATGTTGAGATGTTTACCAGCAAGCGCGCTCCTCAGAACGAGTTTCAGCACATAACGACCCTCCGCTGTTGCCAAGTAGCGAGTATCAAATTTCCGCGAGATCGGCCTGAAACTCGGTATGCCTTGTTCCCACCAGTTGACTGTACGAGGTCGCGGTATCTGTGCGAGCTACCGTAGGCTCGTCGAGAACTGAGCCTTGTGTAATTCTATTTGGCGGTCGTGGGCTCTACAGTGACCTATCTCAAGTCCGTTCACGACAGGGTCGGGCCATTTCTCATGGTTGCTGCTCATCGTAGCCACTTCATCGTCTTCGATTGAAGAATAGTGATATCAGGAATTGTCTGATTGGAGGCATGTATTTGAGTTAGCAAACATCAAAATCTGAGCCACCGTGAAGCCAGTTATGAATCTGTTCATTGGAGTTATTCCAAAAGATAAATTCTGGACCCATGCGTACCCTCCCATAAATCCCATGAAAGTCCATAGCATAGCTGAGACGATAACGAATGTAGGTTTCGCTGTTTTAGTTGCAACTAGTGCTGGGACTGTACGAAGTAGTTGCAGGGACAAGCCGGCAGCCAGTCCACCCGCCAAACCAGCTATAGTCTTTCGAAGGATGAGGCCGAAGCTAGTATATGCACCGTACACCTCGGGGTCATCTGTTCCTCCGACAGCTCCGGCTACGAGCGTTGCAATCGCCGTAGACCCAGCTAGGATGGCGATAATGCATGCCGCCCTAATGACAGTAACGTCCTTCCATGCGACCAACATAGCTAATATGCAGAGGAGCGCGATTGGACACACGAGGAAAACAGAAAATAATACTTCCATATCGACGCTGTCGAGCAAGCGTGGAAGTAGCAGTGTCATCAGTGCTCCGCCCACGAGAGTTGTGATAATCGGCAAAAGGGCGAAACGGCGGCTAGACATGCTTTCTCCCAGATTGGCAGATACGTCGATTGAGCGCGCTCAAAAACACGACGCCTCGAAATCCTGCGAGATCCATGCACGAAGTATGCCATCAATCGCAACGTGTATTCAAAAAACAAGTGGACACATGAGAACCAGCGTTGTCATCGAACGCGCCCTAAGGCGGCAGGGTTTGCTCGCCCCTGCGCCAGTTGATGCCCTTCCAGAACCATCTCGCTGAGCGCGACTGGGTTTCACGCTTCCACTTTCGGCCTTCGGCCAGATGCACTCACCGACACCGCGACTTTCAGTACCGAGGTGCGGTCACATGTCCGTAGAACGGGCGACGCGCTCAACCTGGGGCGTAGGCTCATGGCCAACCGCGACGGAGGCGGTTGGTATGAGCAGAAATGGCAACAAGAAATCTCCAAAGCCAAAGCGGCCGAAAACACGACTCGGTCTTCCGGATCTGGATCACAGCAGATCGGCGGTCTTGGACGGCCTTCGTTCGCGCGAGTCGAAACGAGGCTACAGCCAAGCTTTCGGCATCGATTTCCCAAAACCATCGGCGACCATCACCAAAGGCATCAGTGACCGGCACGATATCGTTCACCGCACCGGAAAGTCTCCGAATTCGGTCATGGGCTCATGGGATATGGCCCAGATCCTTGTGCTGAAGGACGACGTAGCACAGTACGGACCGAGGTCGAATGCCTGCTCAAAGTGTTGCCTGATCCACCTTCTCCCACGGAACCGCCAATTCAGATTTGATCGAGATGTGGTTCCTCGCTCCCATGGCCCGTTTCCGTTGTAGCGGACGCGCCAACAATAGTATGGCTGGTGCCTCGATGGGTCCCGCGAAAGGCCCGGCGTCGTTCCGCTGCGGAACCATCCCACTCAACCCGCTGAAATCGCTCATCCTTCGGAGAACCAATCGAAGGCGAAACCCGATGCTCCCGCATCTGATCTACGGATGTCATGTGGAATCTGCTATTTATATCTTTCGCGGAATTTTTCGATATAGAGTAGATTAGGATCCGAAATCGGGTCGACTCGCCCAACTGAGAGCAGAGAAATGGCTAAGCGCCCTCAATATCAACGTGGCCCCGCCCAGATCAAGGCTGGGTGTATCGCTGCTTGGCCCGCCGATAAACCTATGCAGAAGGACGTAGCCAAGCGCGTAAGCTATACCCCCAGCGGCGAGCACAAGAACTACACGTCGCCGACCGGGGCCTGGACGGCAAATGCAAAACCGGGCAGTACTTTGTGCGAGAAATACGCGCCTAAGGAATTTTCCAAATTCAAAAAGGGAGTTGAACAAGCCATCGGTGGCGCTTGTATCAGCCGTGAATTTCGGGGCGATTTTCCATCAAGAGCTTGGATTCAAGTCGACAATGTGCTTCATGAGCTTCGACTCTCGAACGAGACGCTTGGGCAGTATCATGCATTTCCCGTCAATTACGTTGAAGACTATCCCGAGGATCCCCTCGGAAAAATGAAGGATTGTCCCTGTGTCACGCTTAAGAATTGACTGCGATTGGATTGACCAGCCCGCGGCGATCGATTCTCTTGACAAGAGAACCTGGGCGGGGCTGCGCATTCATGTTGGATTCAAGGCCGTCACGCTATTCGTTGACACGAGAGCCGATGGAACCAGCAAGACGATTTATGTTCCTACATTTTCGATCGCCGACTGGATCGTCAGGAACTGGTGGACATTACTCTTCGAGCCCGTGAAAGAAATTGAAACGAGCGATTGGCGTCGTCGGCACTCGCTTCGCACTGCCGACAGCAGTTCCATGCTGCCCCATCTGAGAATCTTCTCCGATGACAAATTTGTTTCTCTGAAGTGGGATGCAGACGCGCTGCCAGTTCCTGCCCATCTGCCGGGGTATTTTCTGGATTCCGGTTGGGCAGAAGTGGAACGGAGCGATATGGAAAGCGCACTTACCGAGTTTGTCTATTCTGTTCTTGAACGGGTGAGTTCCAATGAAAATGCCCGGCTCTCTGATCTGCGCAAGACGTGGGATGCAATCACAAGCGCCGCGGCACCGGAAGCAGCGTTTTGCCGGGCGGCTGGTCGCCTGGGCTTGGACCCCTATGACACGGAAGCGTGGCCAAGAGGTCTCGTCGAACTCTTAGAGGAGCAAGCCCCCGATGAGAACGGAGCGAACCTGATCTTTGATGATCTCGTCTCAACGGTCTCGTCGGAGAGTGCTCTGCGTGCCTGGAAAGTTGTGGATCAAACGGCTACGAAACACCACTTGCGCGAGCTCAAGTCGGACTCTCTGACCCTAGTTCGAGACTTTTCCAAGATCCCTGCACGCTTCGGTTACCAAGCTGCCGAGATAGTGCGGGAGAGATCCGGAATCGATCCTGCTCGTCGTGTGGCCTCGGTCGCCGAACTCTCCGACAAAGCCGGCGTTCCCAACATGAAACTTGAGTATAACGGCAGCCCGGCTCGGATTGGGGTACGAGCCGTAGTAGGTGGAGATGCAAGCAAGAGCGGGGTTTTGGTTGCGAAAGAACCTTCGCGTTCCAGCGCAAAGCGCTTTCTTGAAGCCCGGGGACTCTACCTGATGATGTTTGGATGTTCTCAAGGACCTCGCCTAGTAACGGACGCACATGTCTGGGATCAAAAAGCCGCGCGGGCATTCGCAGCTGAGTTGTTAGCCCCGAGAGGGCATGTACTTGAGATGTACCAGAACAGGATCAAGAAGGACGACTCAGTAGAGGAAGCTTCACAATACGTAGCAAAGCACTTCGATGTGGGTGATCTGGTCATTGCAAATCAACTGAAGAATGCTCCTTTTGATCCAGCACTCCGCAGTTCAGAAGATTTTGTTGAGTGATGGCTACCCATCAACGTGTATTCGTCGCGCATGTCGAGATTCTTTCCTTGCTCTCGACAAGAGAGGAACCCGGGCAGACATTCTCACGGCAGTGATCACATTCTAAAAGACTCAGCCTTAGTGGCTGCTGGCTTCTCGCACCTCGGTCCGCGATTCGCTATTGATCCTCTATTGAGCCCTTGTATGGAAAGGGTTCCGCGTTAAGTCTCTTGAGCAGAATGCAATTTCACCTGATTCGAGCATCAGGCTTCTGCCTTCCCGAGGCAGCGGTCGGCTTTTTCGGTTCATCCAGGTATGCGGGTCCGATAGACGCCTTGCAAGGCACCCATACCACGACGAAGCCACACATTCGGGCAAGTTGACGGTAAACGGCCTACGCGCTCTCTTGGTTCCGGCATGGATGCGCGGCTGCGCCACAAGAACGCGTAGGCGACTTCACGTTAAAGCTGGGATTCGTACATCCGTTCATCAATCTGCAGCGGCCAGTTGCCAATTGGTTCCCGCGTGTTCCACATTACTCTACACCGGCGATCTCCAAGCCGGCCTTGCGCAAACCATCGATTAGATGCTCTAGAAAGTCCGGCTCATAACGTTTTTCAAACTCTTTCCTCACTACGCTGGCAAAATCTTTTCTAAGAGAAATCAAGTTTCGCACGGCCTCTTGTGCTTTTTCCAGTTCGCCAAGCTGGCCATAGATGGCCGCGAGTAGGAATTGGCTGATCCAAAGTTTTGGCATATTGATGTTAAGGGCATGCTCAAGCGCGCCTTTATAGTCGCGCTTCAAGTAGGCGTTGCCAATAGCCGGAATCCTATACCATCCTGGAGCTCTCGAGTTTAGGTTTAGGGCTCTCTTCATAAGGGCACAACCGCGCCTCCACTGTCCGCTCACAGCCAGGAGACTGGCCAAATATGCCATGCTACTTGCGTCAATTCGATTGAGATCGATGGCTTTCTTTGCTGCAGCGCGAAATTCCGGGATTCTCCGTTGGTAATAAAAGACAGAGGCAAGAGCCAGATGCGCCCAATGATTGGTGGGCCCCAACTCAATCGCCCGCAGCGCGGCCTCGTAGGCGCGGCGCAAAGGGGGCTCGGATCTCGCGTTGTATCCGTGGACGTGCTCCTCGCGATACATGATCGCGAGCCATGCCCAGACATCGGACTGGCCCTGTTTCTTATGCGCCTTGGTCACCGCCAGCTCAAGCGCGGCTGTTGCGTCCGCATGCTCTTCGACGGTCAGCAGATTAAAGTAGGTGAAGCTACGCAGAACGGCTTCATGGGGAGTGAGTTCGGCGGGTGCACGGTGGCTAAGGTCTTCGGCAATGGTAAGTGCTAGAACACCGCGCGTGTCGGCGAAAGTGCAGACTACTCGGGGTACGAGATCGTTCGGCAGCTTGAAGTGGGACTCAACACTGAATCGGCATTTATATTCCTCCGGGCGCCCCAGAATCACGCCGGTATTCGTGTCGATCAGCCCCACTTGGAGCCGCAATGTCGAGCCATCTTGCCAAACTGTGCCTTCCATCACATAGTGCGCCCCAAGCTTCTTTCCTGCCACTCGGGGATCGACGTCCTTCTTGGCGTACTGCAACGTAGAGCCGTGGGGGATGATGCGCAGATGGGAAAAGCGACTAAGTCCAACGGTAATTGCTTCGGTGAGTTTGTGACAAAGCTTCGCGAGAGCAACACTTGTGCTGGCGGACTTGAATGGCAGCACGGCAACCCTGAAGCCGTCATCGGAGTTGCCACCCCACTTCTGTGGCCCTATGGTGACCGCTTGAAGTATGGCGGAAAGGCTTTCGCCGTGCCCAGCTTGCCGCTTGCCCAGCTCAGCCAGCTCCCCAAGGATCGCCGTCGTATCTTTCTTGATGGATGCGAGGAGGTCTTTCGTCGCGGCTTCACTCTCCCTGACTGCTTGCTTCCATGCTGTGTTGTATTCCTCTCCAACGATGAGCTCTTCGAATACTGTGTTGAAACAGGGGGGAAGCAGGGCTTTCAAGTGGATGATGAGATCGTCTGGTATAGGCGTGTCGTCAAATTCAAGCGAGATGAATGATTGTTTGTCTTGGGCTCCCTGGGCGTACAGGCGCTGCATTGCTTCCTGAAAATTTCGGTCGTAGTCGTCGGGGTTAACTCGGGCGGGGTCAATTTGCTCAGGTGTTGGCGATTGGCCCGATTTAAGGGCCTTGTTCCAATTTTCGAACCACGGTGCGAACTTGGCGAGAGTGTCAGATGTGACTACCGGGCGGCCGGTGCGAAACGTGCTGGTCACCTCACTCTTAAGCTCATTTTGAACGGCAGAAAGGCTGCGGCTGAAGCAGTCGATATAAAGACGCTCGAGAGTGGGACGAGAGCCGCGGAGTTTTTCGGTGATTGAGTCTCCTGATTTGTCAAAGAACTTTTCGCTGGCCTGACCAAAAAACTGCTCAGCGGCTCTCCCCGCAAGGTCGGCAGCCGTCTTGCCGAAGATGCTTCCGAGAGCTGCTCCGACGAATGCTCCAGTGGCAGTGCCGAAAGGGCCGGCGATGGCCGTGCCAATGCAGACACATGATGCCTTGATGCCAGCTTTGAGCAATGGAGCGGCGATGGAGGAGACCGCCATTAGATTACGACTCCAGTCTAGGGGTAGGTTGAGAACAATGGTAAATGAATAGGCGGGAGTTAGCTGCTTCGGTTTCCTTTATTACGTTGTGTCGGGGTAGGCCCTGTACCATGCGAAGAGGCTAGAGGCATTTCTCGGATCCCCCTTTCTGGCCGTTGCGCGAGCACGATGTTAAACAAAGGAATAGGTATGAAGACCGTCTCAATCATTGCGAGATACCTACTGGGACTAATGTTCACAGTCCTTGGCCTGAACGGATTTCTGAACTTCATCCACGAGCCGCCGCCAACGAATCCGCTGGCGATTCAGTTCTTCATCGCGATTAGCTCGTCACATTTTGCCGCATTTTTCTTCGCGGTGCAGGTGATTGGTGGGCTTTTGCTGCTTTCGGGGTACTTCGTGCCGTTGGCATTGACCTTGCTCGCGGCGGAACTTTACAACATCCTTGCTTTTCACCTGACCCTTGCGCCGACCAGTGTTCCACCGGCGTTGGTTGCTTGTATGCTGTGGGTATTTGTCTTCCTGGAATACCGCGAGAGCTTCATTGGTATTCTTGCTGCTAAACCTGCGGCGCGAAGGTAGTCTGCCTCGCAGCATGGAGACGCAGTGACTCCTCGTCGCATAGGGAGCTTCACTATTCATTGAGCCCAGTCCGATTCTCGGTGTCCATAAATCGGCGAGAGTGCTGGAATGCCACTTTGCCGTAGAACGGCCAACGCGCTCTCTTAATTGAACGTCTCAGAGCTGGATCTGCAGAAGGGCGCGTAGGCGACTACGCGTCAAGGTGGATCGCGGAATCCTGGGGCATCTCTCAGGACCTAGCGGAATTCGTGGAAAAAAGTAAAGGCGTTTTGAGGCCCTTGGCCACCCGCCGTTGTCCCTTTTATCTTTGGCCGGTGATCAAGCCCGTTCTGGGTGCCCGGCTCGCTAGTTCTTTCCTCGCCTTTAGATGATCCGCCCGCGTTAGACTAAGACCATTTTTCCATCCATATCCAACCATGCCATGCAAGCGCAGTGCTTGGATTTTGCCTTGCTTCGCCAGTCGAGAGAGAATCGTAGCGACAGATGCGGTCTGCGCGTTGTAACCCATCATGAACAGCCGATCCATCACATCAGTAGTGGTCGCATTTCCCGGCCACGCTTTGAGCACCAGCAGAATGGCACTGGTTAGAGACTCGGTATTGTCGGGCGCGAGCCCCAGTTGTGATTTCAACACAGCGATGGTCTGCCGTAGCTTTGCGGTCTGATGCTCCGCTTCCGTCGCCTTCGCGGTCCACTCAGCCAGGGAGCGTTCCGCATCTCTCAAAGCCTTCTCGTATGAATCACCCATGCTCGCCTCAACAATATGAGTATAGATGGAATAGACAAATTACTCAACACCTATGTTGATAATCACAGGAAAGCTCGCTCTCTCGGCGCCCTTTCCGTCAGACCGAATGCGGATTAGTTCTGCTCCGTGATGGGAGTCTCCGCAGCTTCCAGCAGGGAGAGCAAGTAAATTCCACGTCGGGTGGGTCTGAATAGCAACTCGTCTGGTCCCTGTTGGGTCTCCATCCGGGGGACCTCCAGCGCCAAACCGAATCCGGCTAAACGTGCACAGACTGCCATAGCGTCATCTGTATCAATCTTTTGTTCAACGAGTGCCTGCCTGTACTTGTCGAACTGCCCGCGGAATGTGCCAGATTCAACTCCACGCGAAGCTGAAGTAAAGTCTCGCGTGTAAACATTGCCGAGTAGCCGAAGCATCCTGATGTCATCCGTGCCCAATCGTGCAAGATCGTGAATGTAAGTTGCTAGGTCTTCTTGGCGGTGTGCGTCCTGTCCTGTTGGAAAAGAACCGTGCGCAGCAACTCTGGCGAGTAATTGTGCGCGCTTCTCATCCTCTGCGGAAATGGCTTCAATCATTAGAACTTTTACCGCGCGTTTGAACCAAGGTTCATCTAATGTGTTCGCCACGTCATTCGGGAAACTGCTCTGCATGCGCTGAAACTCGTCGCACAATGCAAGGATGGCAGCTGTTATGTTCTCTCCTCTCTGGAAGCTGTCCGCAATACCCTTTGCAACACTGAATGCTTTGAATACTGGCGACGCCATTCCTCCCACCTGCAAAGCAGCGCCCATTCCATCGAACCCTTGACTCTTCACGAGGTCGCGTATCTTCTCAAGTGGATCGTCGATTGCCATGGCGAAAGTATAAACGCGCGTCCGAGGCGGCTGGCGGGTAGACCAGCCCAACCGCAACCGATCCACAATCCCCACGAATTGGGGTGCCCCGTCCTAGCTCTGCTGGGGCGGGAGGCCATGAGTCAAATTCGCCGCCCTCGTGCAACAACCGCAGATCCATACCGCGAAGTCGGCAGTCTTCAGTGCCCCGTGTCATCAAGTTACCGTAGGACGGCCGAGCCGTTCATATGCTGAACGCCCACCAAGCAGTGGGCACAAGGGCGAGTCGGCGACTTCCCGTCAAGGTAGATACCTCGAGCTCACCGATGAGCGGTATCAGACGTTAAAATCGGGACCAAAGCCCAGGTGAACCATGCCAGCGAAGATTTATTTCGACACGAATGTTTTGCTTTATTTTGCGGATGCTTTCAGGAACAGGCCGGTTGATGTCGACCTGAAGGAGCACTTCGTCGTCTCTCCGATTTCCATCCTTGAGCTTCTCGCGGAGATCGGCACCGAGCAGGCCGAAGAGGCCTTTCGGACTGTGAAGGCGTTCCCCAATATCTTTGATACGGACAAGCCGATGCCCTGCTCCCGTGGGAACGTGAAGTTTTCCGGGTCCTTGTTTTCGACCAAGCGCCTGAAGAAGACCAGCTTGCCGAATTTCTCAGCAATGCAATGAGCCGTGCTATTCATGCAAACACGGCGACTGAACTTCAGGATGACGCGAGACAACTGCGCGACTTGATGGACCAATCGAAGCAACAGGCTACGGATGATTTTGCTGCACTGCTCGACTCAATGAGACAGCATGGCGCCGTTGCAGACGATGAGCATCGAAGGATCTTCGCTACCGGCATTGCTCACCGCGCTGACATACCGCAGCAAGGCATCGATCCAAACCTCGTCATCGAACGGCTCAACGCACTCTGGGCCTATGAGTATGATCACGTCGTCAAACCCGCGAGAGAGCAAGGGTATGACCCCTATAGGCACCAGAACGATTTCTACGACATTGAGCAGCTCGTCTACCTAGCCCAGCCTGATATGAATCTTCTTACCAGCGATCGGCAGTTTAGTAGAAGAGCGCGCCAATCCGAGCAGTATCGCCGAATACGTTGTGAGCCCGTCCACATCCTTCGCAAACCCGATCAGGCTATCCGCGTGATGCGGGCCATGATTGCGCCTACTGAGCTTTAGGCCCCGACCGCTCCGTGCTTACAAGTCGGCTCGGCAAGGTCAAGCGTAAGCCAGACCTGCAGGTATATCCTGAGGCCTCAGGTCTCCAATGCTCACAGCTTACCTCGATGAAAGTGGCCATGAATCGGGCGAATATGTCGTGCTTGCTGGCTTCCTCGGCACCGATGCCCAGTGGGCCTCGTTTGAGCCAGACTGGCGAGCTGCTTTAGGGCAATCGGCGTCATTCCATATCAAAGACCTTCGCTGGAACAAGGACTCGACCCGGCGGCGATTGGCGAGGCTCGGTGCGATACCTCATCAACACGGACTTCGGCCTCTTATTGGTGCTGTGCGTGTATCCGACTATGCCGATCTCGCGGCTAACTTGCCTGAGGCATTTGCCATTCAGGGATACTTCATTGCCTTGCAGCCCATACTTGCCGCTGTGCACTTGATGGTGCCACAGACAGAGACTGTTCGCTGGTTCTTAGAGGAGCAGCACGATTACGAGGCGCAGGCACGCAGGGTGTTCAGAGTCTATACAGAGAGCCATGGCACGCCACGCTTCTCAGACGTTCATTTCGTGTCGAAGTCTACGACTTGCCTTGGACAGCCCGCTGATTTCCTCGCATATGCTGTGCTCCAGGAATTGCGAGACCCCAGTTCGATTCGCGCTCAATCATGCAAACCCATACGGGGTGACGGTACGTTCTGGGGAAAGATTGTGGAGAGGGATGAGATGCGTGCGATAGCGGATACATCATTGAGACTTGCTGTCCAGCTAACGGCGCTGCAGACAGGCATAGACCCTCGAATGCGAATCCACAACTACGCCGGTAAGAAAGAAGTCGCGCAAGCATTGCAACGGGCTGAGGACGCGAGAAAGCAGCGCTTAGAGGCGCAGGCGTCGACGAGCGATGAACTATCCACATCTGAAGAAGAGTCCGGCCAGCAATAGCTATGCCGGGACCAACTGCACCAAGGCACCGCTGTCGATCTCGCGTGCATGTCGCGCGCGAGCAGCGGTTGGCAATATCGGATTTTTGACCCTCTTTGGAAATCCGTCGTAGGTCCGCCCGCGCAGAGATCTACCGTGCACCTTTTTGTGCACGCCACCCCATTGCTTGAAGAAGAACGGAACTCCGGCATCCGCGCATTGGTCCTTGATGGACAACACCCACTCTTCCTTCATCGGCCTTGCGCCTGGCCCGCTTTCTCCACCGACGATGACCCACGAGATCCCATCGAGAGAAATGTGGCCAAGGTCCTCAAGCAGCGGTTCTACTGATAGGAAGCGGACTGACGCCGGCGATGCCTGCAGGTCTGCGATTCGAGGAATGCCATACTTCTTGTCCTCTACTGATACACCCCACCATACATGCTTTTCTGCCCCGTACTCACTAAGAGGTCCTGACAAGACTTCTTTCATCCGCTTCGATCGTTTCGTCAGGACTTGATAGGTATGCCAATTGGCGAGCTTCATCGTCGCCGCGACCTTCGTGATGAAATCGAGCGGTACGCCGTTCTGAAACAGGTCGCTCATCGAATTCACGAAAATCATACGTGGCTCACTCCACCTCACCGGCTCTGCCAACTTCTCCGGCACAAGCCGCAGATCGAATCCCTGCTCAAATGGATGCCCCTCGACACCGCGAAACCGCTCCGCAAAACGCTCCGCATAGCAGTGTTTGCATCCCGGGCTGACCTTCGTGCACCCGCGAATCGGATTCCATGTAGCATCCGTCCATTCGATTTTTGTTAGTAAGGACATACTTCTACTCCCATTCGAAACTGGGTTGGTCCGTGCCGTATTTTAGAACTTGTTGCCAGAACTGGTAGGCCGTCTGGTGCCTAGAGAATAGCGCCAGATAATACAAAGGCAAATTCCTTTCGTCCGATTTGACAAGCTTCATTTGGTCAAGCTGCTGGGGTAGGTAGCCGAGGGATTGCATACTCAATGCAAATTCGCGAGCCAGAAAAGGCATAAAGTTCTTTCGGTTATTATGATGCTTCCAGCGTTCGCGCCACTCCGCATTCCCGAATGCCTCATCCAGCTTTTTGTGCTCCCCATCGACATAATGCGAGTAGTTGCGATTGGCATCCATGCCCACGGCGAGCAGGACGAGAAAATCGACGAAAACTGTTGAGAGCCTGCGGATCGTCTCGAACTTGATGCCGAAGTCGAAAGGGTCCACCATGCACAGGCTCAGCACCTTATTTGTAGGTGAACCCTTTGGAATCGCCCGGCTGATATCCGCTATTTTGTTGTCACAGCTCCCAGGTATGAAGGTCACATCGGCATACGGCGCAATGCGCTTCACGCGCGCCTTCAGCGCCTCGAGGAGATTCTCATCTTCCTCGCAGAAGATGTACTTATCAAAGGGATGGTCCACCGTCAGTGCGATCAGCGGTGAGCCCATCAAGATCATGTTGGAGCCTTTGATGCGCCCATAGCCGGCGGCAGAGTAAAGATCGATATAGACTCGCTTGTGCCACTTGTTCTTCATGCCGGTCGCGAAGAGCTGATCGTAGAGAGCTATCAGGCGGTATTTATCCTCGGCCCAGCGGCGGATCTCCGGACAGACTAGGCCGTCATCAGCTACCCGTATTTTCTCGGCCTCGGAGTTCATTAACTGAAATTGTAGGCCGGAGAACCCGACTCGGCTCAGCGGTCCCAAAGTTAGTCACGGTCCCTCAGAACGCAAAGAAAACCTCCACCCACGAGGAGCGACGGGGCAGGTGAACCACAAAATGGAGGGCAGGCTGGCGGCCGCCAGGCCATATGGCGCCAGCACAGAGGATACGGCGCGCAGCTAGGCTTGACGGTACTGCAGCTGGCAGATGCCATATTATGGCTCAGTGACTGCCGCCTACGTCGAATACGTCTCGCTGGACACCGAGGTCTTTGTGGCTTCCGCTTTCGGGTTCAAAGGCAAGAGCTTCGAGGCCTTGAAAAAGCATCTTGTGGAGCAACGCCTCAACCTCGTGATGACGGATATTGCCGTCAATGAAGTCAAATCGCGGATTGAAAAGAGCGTGACTGCGGAACTGGTTTTCCAGCTCACCTACGTCAATAAGGCGAAAGCTCTATTCAATTCCTCGCTTGAAGAAGTCCAGACAGGGCTGAAAAAACTTGACCCGAAGGTCGTCGCCAAGGATCTGTGCGATCGCTTCGACGCCTTTCTCACGGAAACAAAGGCCACGATCATCGACGCCAACGACATAGCGGCCGGCGACGTGATCGGAAAGTATTTTTCCAGTCAACCACCATTCGGTCCGGGCGAGAAAAAGCGATTCGAGTTTCCTGACGCATTCGCCATTCAGGCGCTCGCAGAGTGGGCAGAGACCCACGACTTGCATATGCTCGTGGTTTCCGGCGATAAGCTCTTTCAGAAGGCCTGCGAAGCTTATTCTCACCTAATTCCTAAGAGCAGCATCAATGAAGTCCTTGACCACGTCGCTTCAGACAATGAACAGCTTGCAGCCTTCGTACGGGCGCAGACCATACAGCGCATGCCGGCGATTCTTGGCCTCGCTAAATCGGCTTTTGAGGATCGGTATTACTGGGTCGAAGGCGAGAACGGCGATGCTCAGGTCGAAGTCACGAATCAAACGCCTGCCAACGAAGTCGAGATCATCGAAATAGTTGCGGAGAAGGCGACGTTGCAACTGAATATCGCCATCGACTACACAGCACATCTTTCTTATGACGACTCCGCAACAGCTTCGTACGACGAGGGCGACTTAGTGTACGTCGACCATAAGGAAGAAGACGTCGAGCGCGATGAAGAGCTGACCGTAGAGATCGAAGTGTTTTTCGAGAAAATGGACCCAACGACTTTTGAGATCGTCTATGTCTCGGTTACCAGCCCCTCAGATGGGTTCGGCATAGAAACCGCTCTCGACGATGGATGGCCATATAAATAGGGGCGAAAAATTCTCCAGACATTACAACTTGACACAAGAAGTCATTTCGCATTTCATCCCGTGCCGTAACACTCAATCGCCCGATTGAATAAATACGGCAGTGCCACATGCGAGACTTCGTGGCTTACTCGCTTAGTAAGCTGAAGCACGCCAAAGCCCCCTGCCGTGTTTCGCCGCAGGCAATCCGTAGGGTGTAAACTTGCGTGAATCGATTGCCATGCGGATATTCATTGCCATCACTGACCAGGACTGGTTTGAACTGCATGCCTCGCGTGCCCGCGTCGACGAGGTGAATTTCTGGCGCCCGTCGCCAAACGCCAACTTCAAAGTGCTCCAGCCCGGTGAGCTGCTGGTCTTCAAGCTCCACTCCCCCTTGAACTTCATCGCGGGTGGCGGATTCTTCACGCGCGTGGGACAGCTTCGGTGAGGCAAACGGCGTGACCTCCGTCGACGAGATGCGCCGACGCATCGGCAAATATCGCAACGTCGACTTCACGCCCGCCGATAATCCGAACGTAGGCTGCATCATGCTTGCCGAACCATTTTTCTGGCCGCGAGAGCTATGGATAGCCTCGCCGCCGGAATTCAGTCTGCACAATCAGGTCGGCAAAGGCTTCGATGCGGAGTCCGGGGCAGGTAAGGCTCTTTGGGCCGCAATCTCCGAACGACTCATCGCCCAGCCTCCACCGGGCATTGAAACAGCAACAGCCACGCTCGCGGCGATTGAATCCGCCGGATTCGGAAAACCTCAAATCGTCCATCCACGGCTTGGACAAGGTAGTTTCCGCGTCCTCGTCACGGATGCCTATGAACGGCGCTGCGCCATCACAGGTGAGCGGACACTGCCAGTGCTCGACACCGCGCACATCATGCCATTCTCGGTTTGCCAAAGGCATGAGCTGTCGAACGGCATCCTGATGCGCAGCGACCTCCATCGCCTGTTTGACGGCGGTTACCTCACCATAGATCCGGCCGATCGCAGAGTAGTTGTCAGCAAACGCATCCGCGAGGAATTTGAGAACGGCAAGGAATACTACAGGTTGGAGGGTACCACTATCCGAGAGCCGGGCAACCCTGCTTTCCGTCCTCTTACCGAGAACCTGGAATACCATGCGTACACCAGGTATCGCTGATTGGATCCCGAAATGAATGATGAACGCCCATGGACTGATGAATTCATCGATCTCATTTCAGATGACGAGCCCGCAAACATCAATATTGAGAAGGCGTTTGCGCTTAAAAATCGCAATCTACCGAAACGGCTCTTCAAATTCCGACGCGACAGTAAAGAAGCACGCGATAACCTCATAAACAACACAGTCTGGCTGTCGTCCCCCGAGACATTCAATGATCCCTATGACTGCAGTCTCACGGTTCAATTCGACCACGTAGTTACCACTGTACTTGGCAATTCGTTGGACGACTTTGTCGCGAAATACGGGCTGCAAAAGTTCGTATCTGAAGTAGACCTTGAAGTAGCAAAGCGTGCGAAAGACCCACATCTGGCATTGGCTGATCTGATTATTACGAAAGTTGAGCCTGGAACAACCCAGCAGGATGCTCAGGCGTTGAGATTCCTTCGGTCGCTTGCTCCCGACTATAAGCAAAAGATGGCCAATGAGATTGGTCAGAGACATAAGAAAGGACTGAAGGTCTGCTCGTTCACTGAGGTCAACGACTCTATCATCATGTGGAGCCATTACGGCGACGAGCATAGAGGCTTTTGTGTCGAGTACGATCTCGCATTTCCCGCGCTGGAAAACCTTAGCCGACGCCTATTGTTTCCGGTGATTTATTCTTCACAGCTCTTCGACGCCACGAAGTATTTCACCCGCGCCGCGCTTAATCCGACGGGGTTTAACAACATTTTCCCGCTCATCGCCGCCATCTACAAGTCTCCTGAGTGGAAATACGAAAAGGAGTGGCGGCTGGTGTCAATCGGCGGCCTCGTGAAGGACAGCTCAAATTGGAATATGCTTCCCGCGAAGCGACTCTTCCTCGGGTCACACATGCCGCCGACGAAACGAGACGAACTGGTCAAAATAGCGAGGACCAAGAAGATTGAGGCATTTCAAATGCGTCTCGCCAATGATTCCTTCACTCTGATTTCGGATCAAATTGCATAAGACCTCGCTCCCAGTGTCTCGCGATTGCTGCTTCCGACAGTCAAGCCAGTCCCCTATTCCGGGCCTTCGAATCACACTGCGATCTCACCGTATTCACGGCGACTATGCGCGGGCCGCTCCCAAGTCAATAGCGGATCTTCCCCGGCCTTCGGCCTCCTCGCGGCGCTTCACTTCAAAAGCCTATGACTTGCTCGCTAAAACCCCCGCCTGGAGGCGCCGAAAGCGAGGACGCGCAGTGCGACCTCCGAAATCGAAAAGGAGAACGTTATGGCTCTCATCGGAACTTTCAGGGCAACGGAAAACGGCTACTAGGGCAATGTCGAAACCCTCACACTCAAGGCGAACATCGCCACCTAGCCCAGTTCGGTATCCGGAAGTCGGCGAGTGTCTACAAATCCGGTCCACCTGGATGTAAAACGGACTACTTTGACAAGTGATCATCTTCGACGGATTTGCCGTTGTGTCCCGGAGCAATTGTTTAAATCCAAGCGACAATTGCTCCGAAACATCTCACTTGTTCATAAGTAGCGATTCAACCTTCATAGCAGCCTCGTCCTGCATGTGTGGGAGAACATGCGAGTACACCTCAAGCGTGAACGCTACCGAGGCGTGTCCGAATTGTTCACTGATGACCTTTGGCGATACGCCAGCGACCAAGCCCAAAGTCGCTGCGGTATGGCGCAGATCGTATAGACGGATGTCTGGAAGCGCAGCTGATAAAAGTAGCGGTTTGAAGTGACGCTCCACAAGCTTGCCTTCATGTATTGGACCGGCACGCTCGGACGTGAACACGAGGTCAAGGGGTTTGGCTCCGGCCGCTCTAGCCTTTTCTTCCAGCCTGCGAACGAGAACAACCACCCAATTTTGCAGCTTAATTGTACGACGACTGCGTTCTCGTTTCGTATCTTCGAAGAACCATTTTCGCTCCCGGCGTTGGAGCGTTTTGGAGACGCTGACGGTGCCACGCTCAAGATCAAAATCCGACCAGGTAAGCGCGAGGTATTCGCTCGGCCTCATGCCGGTGGTCATAGCCAGAGCAAACAAGGTCTCGTACCTGTGCCCTGAAATCGCGGCGATGAACTGTCTCGCCTGCTCGACATCGAATACAGTAAAGCGTCGCCGAGAATGCCGAGGCAGATAGACATCCTCAGCCGGATTCGTTAGTAACAACTTCCAACGCACCGCTGGCCGCAGCGCTGAAAACAAGACGGAGTGCGTGTAACGAATCGTACGTGCTGACAGCTTGCGATTAAGCAACTCGCCGTAGAGCCCCTGAATTTCTGCCGCAGAAAGCTCGCCGAACCGTCTTTCTCCCAATCTTGGGCGAACGTATCGTGCGAGCAGAGCTGAATAGTCGCGGAAGCTCTTCTCTCGCAGGCGCGGACGAGCGCAGATGTCTAGCCAGTGGTCAAGGTACTGACCTACTGTCTGGCGAGAGGAGTAGATATTGC
>Ga0182030_10010092_pt1 | contig 19266 bp, 17 predicted proteins | sample 812S3MmetaG_FD_121299 | JGI IMG/M metagenome (GOLD analysis project Ga0182030, IMG submission 121299) | Permafrost microbial communities from Stordalen Mire, Sweden - 812S3M metaG (Illumina Assembly) | ecosystem: Environmental > Terrestrial > Soil > Wetlands > Permafrost | place: Sweden... | reverse complement strand
CTTCGTTCTTCGTTCTTCGTTCTTCGTTCTTCGTTCTTCGTTCTTCGTTCTTCGTTCTTCGTTCTTCGTTCTTCGTTCTTCGTTCTTCGTTCTTCGTTCTTCGTTCTTCGTTCTTCGTTCTTCATTCTCCTCTTTCTCTCTCGTTCTTGGACGGCACTAGGCCCATATCTACAGGCATTCACGTAACAAGCATCATGAGCATAGCAATGCCATAGGCAGAGCGAGCAATACTACGCGATGGTATGCTCTTCGGAAACTTCGGTAGGGGATAATAATGAAGGGAGAAAGGGAATATCGAGCAAGGACTGTCTTATTATTGAATACAACAACTGCTGCAATAATAACTTCCTGAAATTCATTTCTACCTTGCTCAGGAGTTTTTCTTGAGAGTTCCAACATGCAAACTGCTAGTTTGCTATGGACTCCCGGCTGGCTCATGAATTGATTGATGTATGTTTTGAGGCTATTGCCATGCCTGTAACTAAGAATTCCAGAGAGAAGGCTGAAGTTGGTCCGTGCCCGAACATGTGTCTCGCGAAACTCCAGCCGTGCCTATCCTGTCACCATGAATGTTAAAAGAATCTAGAAATTTATCTCAACTCTAGAACTCAACTATGGCCGACACCCCCACCCCATCATCTGAGCCTAGTGCTCCTCCTTCGAGCGCTGCAGAGCAAGCCAGAATCCGGAAAGAGCGTCGTGAAGCCAAGATTCGCGCAGGAGGCTCAGCACGTCTGAACAAAATCACAGGCCTTGGAGGGGGTGTTCAACGCGGTACGCTCCATCTCTTGCTCTTCCTCACAATAGCTGATAAACTTTAAGATCCTCCACCTCCACCTACCATCTCCCACGCCGACCCCGATGAAGTCGATATCTCCCAACATTTCTACGAGCCGGCAGCCAACCACCGAAATAATGTCTCACCCTCCTCCCAACAGCAGATGAACGATGATCAGCTCCGCCAAATAATGCTCGGTTTCGACCCTTCTGCAGGTCCACCACCAGGTTCAAACCCTTTTGCTGGATTTCCTGGCATGGAGGGAATGGGGATGGGTGGGGCTCCTGGAGCCGATGACCCGATGATGAAGATGCTGCAACAGATGATGGGCGGCGTCCCCGGCGAGGGTCCCAACGGCATACCTCCTTTCCCGGGAATGGCAGGTATGACTGATCAGTCTGCTGCTAGCACGGATCCGTACGCTTATTTATGGCGGATTGTACATGCGGTTTTTGCGCTAGGATTGGGGTTTTACATTGCATTCACGACACCTTTTACTGGAACACGAATTTCGCGGGAACAATCGGGGATGTCCTATATGTCTGAGGATTCTGAACTAAGTTCAGCCTCAGTACATTTCTTCTGGATCTTTGCAACAGCGGAAGTGTTGTTACAGACGAGTCGATTCTTTTTGGAGAAAGGAAGAGTGCAGCAGGGTGGAATTATGGGGATAATTATGGGATTCCTGCCAGAGCCATATAAAGGGTACTTGGGCTTGGTGACGAGGTATTCAAGGATTTGGACCACAGTTAGTGGCGATGCTATGGTGTTAGTTTTCGTTCTAGGAGTTTGTGCTTGGTTGAGAGGAACCTAGGATTTCTCTAGTGTTATTGATTGATAGTTGATTCTAAGATATGCACTGAAAGGATATTCTCTAAATACACCAGACGCGGCTTCATCCGAGCATGCGCCATTCAACTATTAGTGATAAGTGGCTGGAATTAAATCGTCCAATTCGAAGCTGCAAATTCATTGCATTTCTTGATAGTGGGGTTCAAGGAATCCACATATTCAGGATTTAGATGCACCAATACAAATTTGGCTTTGTCAGCCTTTGAATTGAACAGTACTTTTGACTGTGGGGGTATGTGAAAATAGTATACAAGAGGACAAACATGTGCCCACTGTTTTCGAAGCAACAACATATCGTGCTCCAACGTGGATATCCCATACAGTCTTATACACATGTCTTCATTCCATCTTGACGCCATAACGCCCGTTCCTCGCTATTCGTAGATCATGGTTAAAGGTTTAATAGTCCTTCATTCTCAATCATAGGTTTCACCTCCGCGCTCTGAATACCGTTCGCCATTGCTTCGAGAATGGGTCTGCCTCCGTTGCACAATCTCGTGCACCTCCTGACTCGCAACCTGCAAAACGAATGACGAAGTCTCCATCTTTGTATTTTCCTGACTCGTCTGCCGGAGCGTTTTTGCTGTACGCATTCACATATCGTTGAGGAACCAAGGCCAGTTTCGATAAAATGGTTGGATGCCATTGAACTATGTGTTCCTGGGATATGTTAGCTTCGTAAATGGCGGAGATCTAGAGAAATACAAGCGCATGAGTATCGGCCTTTTGAAAGTTGTATGACCGGTATAATGGATCAAACCAAGTATCCAGGAAGAATTTTGCCCAATCTCCTCTCCGTATTATGAAGCTCCCTGGCGCTAGACCATCCTTGTCTTGGGTGAGGACGAAGTCAACCTGGGCCCCCTTTAAATGCGAGAAGGTCTTGATAACACTATCTGGCGGAACAATTGACTGGTCTTTAATCATGAGGCTCTCCAATCGCTTTGGGTTCATAACGTGGGTCTCAACCGTGAGATCCGGGTTCATGATAAGGGCGTTCTCCTCCAGAAACCAGAAGTATTTGCTGTGGGGATATTTGGTCAACGCATGCCGCATTGCAGGGACTCGGGACCATGAGTTTGGCGATCCATTGAGGTCGTAATCCGTAATTGTAGGGAAGAAGGTTGCATAGCCTGCAAGAATTAGTGGTCTTATTTAAACCATTCCCAAGTCTTCACTAACCGTGTTTCCTGGCGTACTCAATTCGGTTCTCCTTGATATTGTCTATGTAATCCTTACTGTAGCTTTCTGGGTCCACCACTGTTACTATAACCACTGGAGGAGTGCCAGACGGTATTGATTCAGAGTCTCTGAAAAGATGAGAAAGTATGAAGAACACTGCACCGAATGCGCACACACAAACGATTATTGCCTGTATTCTGGTCCTGCGAAGCATTGGGAATTTGGAATTTCGAGACGCATAGGGGGGAGGGTTCGAAGACTTCCTCGCAGGAAGAGCTAGGTGCATCGTTTGAGTTTGAAAGGGCCTTCCGGCACCACGAATATTGTCGGCAGGAGTCCTCAATGAGCAGGACAATCACCGTCTGACGACGTTTGACCGTGGGCACGATGCCAAGCCTGGTGGAAGAACTGTCCTCTATCGTATTTGCGGCTGTAGCTGTAGTAGTCTTGGGCGCAGCAAGTGCAGCTTTGTGATCGCCGAGGCAACTCTTGCTAGAATAGATATTTCGCAAAAAGAGCGGAACGAAGAGGGTATCGCGAAGAATTAACTACTATTATCATGCGAAATGAGACCATCTGAAGAGGGTCTTTAAATTATTTTAATATCACGATGCGCTTACTATAATGTACGGTAGCCGAGCCGCCCCTTTTAAAACTACGCGATACGAGATCTTAAAGACGGGATCTGTACATAGTCCTTGCTACTGATCAAGAGAACGTCTGTGATCCTACTTGAATTCTGCTAGCGCTGGGTAACAGCTATGGTTTGGAGGGGTGCCCTCAAAGTTGTCCACGTTACATCTATTCAACCAGCATCATGAAGCTCTCAAAAGTACTGCTGGTAATTTATTGCAAGTTACAGCTATCTAGCATAGGCTCCGCATATTTAGTGAAATAACGTACCAAGCCGCCGGAACCAATTCCTAGACGATTTTCTCCTTGAGGGTTTCAAAGAGTGATGTCAGTTCCAGTGGATTAATCCACGTCATAGTATTTTTTACAAACCTCACATATATTTTCATAGACATATTTCAGTTTTTATTTTCACTATTATTATTCTAATCTCTGTGTTCCAAATCAGCTATCGGTATAAGGTAATAATGGCTGCCTCTATTATTCAGCTTGAGTGTATGTATCGTTATATAATGTTGCCCCTGCCTGACATTATCATGCCCTACGAGTTCGTTCTGATCCCAAGTCCGTCGTATTCATGGACCAAAAATTGCAGTTGATCTGAGCATTTGAGCCGTGGAATTTTAGAGCTAGGCCACGAGGCATTGTGTTCAGCCTTTAAAATCTCAGGTCATACTATGTTGTTAATGCGTACGCTGACTTCATACACTCAGGTCAATGCAATAATTACCCTTGGGGAAGAGTTGGCAAAGGCTCTCTTGCCGCCCGCTACGCAGCGACAGCGCCTGGAACACATTTCAAGCTGACCGATAAGCCGTGGGCTGAGATGTGGTGTGGAACATATCCCACCACTCCGTCTCTTGTCCTTTCTACCCGTGAAGATCTTCAGAAACATCTCAATGCCAATAAGGAGAAGCTCATCAGGAAGCCAATTCTTGACAAATTTGGATCTGACCTCCCATATCTTCCTAAAGTATTATCATGTCTATGAAAATGATCAGACATTGACCGATCACAGATCCTTTCAATCGCCAAAGCTTTGCCTTTACAAATCCACCCTGACAAAGATCTTGCCGCTCGACTACACAACAAAGACCCCGAGAAATTTGGTATTTATAAAACATTTTTGTGCTTCGGTCCTAGTACTGACTGCATGCGAAAGGCGATACGAATCATAAGCCAGAAATCGCGGTTGCACTTAGCAAATTTGAGGTTTTTGTTGGATGGAAGCCTCTACCAGAGATCCAGAAGCTATTCACGACAATTCCAATCCTGAAATCCCGTTTCGTTAATGACCAGACACATTTTAATGGCGAGACGCTGAAGCTTATCGTGGGCCAGATGCTTTCGATGTCTGATAAGGAAATTACAGAAGTATACGAGACATTGACAACTATCCCAACGAAGGACTTTGGAGATCATGCCTATATTCCCGAGCTCCTTCCACGCCTAGCTGAACAATATGAAAAATCCGATCCAGGTAATCTTGTTGCCCTTCTAACGATGAACTATCTGGTCCTTAACAAAGGCGACTCCATCTATGTCCCTGCTGACGGAATACACGCATACTTCTCGGGAAATATCGTTGAATGCATGGCTCGGTCCGACAATGTTTTGAACACGGGGTTTTGTCCCCGAGCAGATAGAGATTCAATAGATCTGTTTACGGCTGCGCTGACTTTCAACCCTCAAAACGCCCAGGACGCGATCTTGAAATCAAAGAGCTCAGATAAAGGTCTCAAAGGCCACACGAAAGTGCTCGCACCTCCAATGAGCGAATTTGACATGCTGGTCACAGAGTTGAAATCGAACGAGACAGAGACAGTCAAGGCTCTTGGGGGACCGAGTATCATGATTGTGACAGGCGGCAAAGGAACATTGAATGCCGAGGGTAGGGATCACGAGGTCAAAGAAGGATATGTCTTCTTCATCGGTTATAATACTGAGATTGAGCTTAGTGCAGTCGATGGTTTGGAAACGCATATAGCATTTTGTGAAGCTTAAGACAATCAATGTATAGATGAATGAACAGTAGTATTTTAAGACATTGAAAGTATTTGATGAATGAATACTTGCGATTGCGCCTTGTCGAGGCTTCAAAGGCAACTAGGCCATCGTAAACACATCGTAGCCAGGTTGCGAATGAAAATACCAAGTCTTCTGATCAAGCAAGAAACAAAGAGATAAATAACCATTTAATGTGAAATATATCAACGAAACTGCCTCCTAAGTCTTGTGGAAGCATCACGCCGAAGCAGAAAACCAGTACCCACAATCTCAAGTGAGAAGGGGGCATACGACAGTGGGTTGACAATGCTCGCGGTCACCCAAAACGAGAGTAGAACAAGACGTTCGGATCTCAAGGCTCCAGCTGAGCAGTAAATGTTTGCATACAGACTAGTCGACACGCCAAGGAGGCAAGATACCGTGGCAACTTAAGAGTGTGCAGAGGGGAAATGAGGAATTGCATTACCTTTTCAGGATGAATGAAAGATCCACAATGAAAGAAGCCCTACACTATATCAATTATGTTTGTATTGTAATAATTGTGTGAGTTTTGTGACACAAACACCCAAGACTTGCGAATTCGAATTTGCGTTGTTACTGTGGCTTCTTAGTCTCGCATGCTGTAGCATCAGTCTCTGCAGCTTGACTTGGAGGCATAGGGGCTGGCTCGTATGCTGGAGCATCGGTTTTTGCAGCTTGGCTTGGAGGGATAGGGATTTCCTCAAAGTCGTCATCGGCCCCCTGAACATCCGCTACACGCTCGCTGGCCTTTTCAAGGGTCCTCCGGCTCCAACCGTTAACTAAATTCCACACAGTCTATTGATATGTCAGCGACTAAATTCTCGTAACTGCCCAAGATCTTTATGAGACTCACGTAGAGAAAGGTAACGACTCCTATGAAGACTAAGGACCAAGAGATGTCTTCTAAGCGATCTCTTCCAGTGGTAGCCCGACCACGACGACCACCCCCTCCACCCAGATTGGTGCGGAAACTCCACCATCGGAACGGTGACATGGTAAATAAGGCTTTGGCAAAACCCATCAATCCAAGTGATGCCAGTCCTTTGAGGAAATGCTCAGCCCATGTTGCGTCCTCGTCATCTAGGTGTAATTCGGACAAAAGTGACGGCGAGCCTCCCGAGGGTATCGAAATTATGGTCTCGTAGGGATCTAGGTAGAGGTTGATTATAGGATCGGCGATGAAGCCGAACATAAATACTGTCACAAATAGAATCGCGATCGTAAGAAACACTTGTAGGAAACGGCTGCTAATCCAACGACTCCATCTCATCCTCTCGAGACGATACCTAAACTTGCAAGTTGGACATTCCCAGAAATTCCTTTTCTTATAGGCGGGATCGGCATGTCTCCAAGCTTGTAGGCAGCCTTCGTGCACATATCTTGATGAGCCCGTACATTTACAAGGGCGGATCAGCCGTCCAGATTCTGGATCTTCGGATATGTAATGAACGGTCGGTTCTGGATTAAAGAACGAGGCAACGCCTTCTGGGGGAGGTTCAAAAGATGGTAGAACTGTCTCGAAACAAATTCTGCAAGTTCTTGGTGGATAATGTCTTTGCGGTCTTGGGACGTTTCCTCCTTCGTTGGCATTGTCCTTGTTCTCCTCTTTCGCAGCTACGTCCTCCCATCCGGCTGTATCGTCGATCTCAGAACGATCCGGCTGCGGTACATCTTCATCAGCTGGAACACTAGGACCGTCGCTCTGGTTCCCAAGTTTTGAAGACGAATCTGGAGTAAATTCCTCAGGCCAAGACCAGCCAGAAGTGGTTTCGAAGGGAACCGAAGACATGGTGCAAAAAGTCGGAGCATCAATTTCCAAGGAATATGATGTTCATTCAGGCAGTTGAACTAGTATTATTTACCTGCTTGCCACGATCAACTCTGGTTATCATTAGCATGTTAAAGAGGTTTCGCATAGTAGGTGGTGTGAGGAGTAAACAGTGCGAGATGTGGCTTTTACCAATCGAGAATAAAGAGCTTCCCTTCTGCGCTAAGGGACCAGCAGGACCTCGCGTCTTAAGCTGCCTTGCGGTTGTAGGTACATCTCACTACGACAACAGCTCAAGTCATCCGCCATCTTCGGAGTTCAGAGCTCTTCTCACATTAGTCGACCTTTATCTGTCTTCACTCTTTCTCCTGGACAAATTATAAAGAAGATAGAAATCATGGCGGACAGATATTCCTTCTCTTTGACGACTTTCTCCCCAAGGTATGCTCAACAGCTTTCCTAACGCGATCCGCAATACTCTGTAATGTTCCATATATCATGAACTGATTCTCTATAGTGGAAAGCTCGTGCAAATAGGTTCGTTTGCCTTTCTGCTGTTCTTTTTATGCTAGAGATTTCATTAGACCCCCCAGGCACTGTCCGGACGGCAAGTGGAAATCAGGACCGTTAGACCATCAACGATGATCAAGGTCCCTTTCCGCTGGCCTTTAAGGCCGCGTTTCTGCCTCAACGTTTGATATTACAAGATCGGGATGCTAACCTCTGGTCCAGAATATGCATTAAATGCGGTCAACCAAGGTGTAACTGCGCTGGGTATTAAAGGTATATTCTCAACCAATTCCCCAATCTTCCGAGAAGGCATATTGACATTTCCCAAAGCTACCAATGGTATTGTCCTTGCTACGGAAAAGAAGTCATCATCCCCTCTCATCGATCCACCATCCCTCTCGAAAGTCAGTCTAATCACCCCAAACATCGGCATGGTATACTCTGGAATGGGTCCAGATTATAGAGTACTGGTCGATAAGGCTCGCAAAGTCTCACATACTGGCTACAAGCGAATCTATAACGAATATCCCCCAACGAGAATATTGGTACAGGATGTCGCAAGAGTTATGCAAGAGGCAACGCAATCTGGTGGAGTACGGCCGTATGGAGTCAGTTTATTGATTGCTGGATGGGATGATGGCATTGAGCCGGAATCAGACGATGCTGCCACAACCGATGTTCATCCTGATGACAAGAAACCTTCTGGGAAGACTGGTGGTGTTTTAAAGGGTGGTCCCATGTTGTATCAGGTCGATCCAAGTGGTAGCTATTTTCCATGGAAGGCAACGGCTATTGGCAAGAGCGCGACTTCTGCGAAGACATTCTTAGAGAAGCGGTACACGGAGGGTTTGGAGTTGGAAGATGCGGTGCATATTGCTCTATTGACATTGAAGGAGACTATTGAGGGTGAAATGAACGGAGAGACAGTAGAGATCGGTAAGTTATTTCATAGTGTAGAACCTGGCATCACTAACATACTTCAGGCATTGTTGGTCCACCAGCCGACCACCTGCTTGGCGTTGAGGGAGTTGAGGGTGCGCAGGGGCCAAGATTCAGAAAGTTGAGCCCCCAAGAGATCGAGGATTACCTTACGAATCTATGAGCTCATCTTTCATAAATATCAGGCAATTGCGAGTTGTGCAACATTTGCGCTGTGTACTATAGAATGGCATAGGACGACAAAAATGAAAAGATACTAAGATGATCACAGAAGCTTCACAAACTTAACACAATTTGCACAGATTACCAATTCACTGCCAATGCTACTTGATATTCTCAACCAATAGAAAAGAGTTCTTGTAGCCAGCATGGACACTTTTAACTATTCGCCCATTTTTCAAAGGTACCATCACCTCCTTCCAATCCTGAAGCTTCTCATTAATGACAAAGACTTTCCGCTCAGTGGTAAGTACCATTATATGATTGAATCCAACCGCAACATCAATAAAGTCCTGCCCATGCAAATCAAGCGGCGTTGGAGCTCCTGACAACAACCCATTAAAAAGCTCCGAGCGTCCCCAAAAGTACACATCATTGCCTGATGTCAATGCCGCGGTTGCGTAGCCGCCAGAAGAAACTTTCTCTATGTCATCTGGGAGATCAATAAGATCCTGAACTAGGGACGGCTTAGATGCTGGACTAATATTGAACGTTAGCTTTGCCTCCTAAATGAAATGGTTGACTTGCTATTCAGCAGTCACTTCTCGGCCCAGACAAGCTTCATATCTTGCATCCCCCCAGGTATAGACTTTTCCTGTCGACGAGAGAGCTGTGAAACTTGTTTCGGACGCTACTAACTGCTTGATAGTCTCCAACTCTTCGAAAGCATCTTCCTTCTTCTTAGGAATATGGCGAAGAGAATTGTACTGGTTGATGTTTTCCGGGGTAAACTCTACTCGCAATTTAGTGAACGGTCGACAAGCCTGATGGATCTTTGAGATTTCTAGGACAGAGGAGTACCAGAGGTACTTGAGAGGCGTACCTGCAATCTGGCCGTTTCCTGCAATGGCCACTTGAGGAAGGCTGTCTTGCTTTTCTAAACACAATGAGAAAAACTCATCAGGACAACCAGCGACTCGTAACCCTGAAATTGTTCGTACTATCAAGTATTATATTAGATCTCTGACTAGAAGTATGCCTTCTACTTCTGAACAAGAATGTGACGGCCATCCGCTGAAACCAAATAAGAGCAACCATCAGTTAACACAGAAATTGTGAAGGTATCCATCAATAATAGAGCAAAACTAGAGGGAGTAAGAGCCTTGATGATCACCATGCCAGCACGTGACCATACATGTCTCACAGCATCGAGCTTCCTTGAAGCTTTCTTGAAGCTTTCCACTATATCTTAAATCCAACCAAGACCATGATTCGCCCTTGGAACTAATTTAAAGCTTACCTAGTGTTGCAGATAAGGAAGTTCTCAAGACCTCAATGCTCTCATCTACAAGAAGACATTGGAACTCGTCCAGATCTCGTGGATTATGAGCGGGCTCTTTCTCAAATTCAAGCTGATTCCATGCATTGAAACCTTGCGCCCATAACTCCATTGCCACTCTTTGAAATCAACCCGAGCTGATGAATTCCGTGGACTATAGGTATTCTTTCACGTAACGGTCGTTGACTTTATCCCTGCTCGCTTAGAGGCGGAGCTTCACCAAGCTGACATCTCTACTCCGTCCTTTTGCGTGTCTTCTAGACATCGAGCAGTATCACGTATATTTTGATCTCCTTGTCAAACTGAGACTTGAGTTCAGACGAGCGACAGTCATTTCATCTCGCCCTGGCCCTGGTCTTGCGCGGGCCTTACGTCTCTCTCCACGCCAAGCCCTGGTAGAGAAGTGTCTGCCTACGGCGGCTGCCAGGCTCCAATATTTTGTACCTGCAGGACTGAAAACAAAATCGGTCCCTATTCTCTCAAGGGAAATATTTGGTCTTAGAACACGTTGTCCTTAGCATCATTCCAACTTGGAGATTTACAAGACAAATCTTTAGGCACCGGTGGCCACACGAGCATCCATTGTTTCTGTGCTCGATTGGTGTACTTCGGCGGTCATTGGTACTTCAACTTTGGTTGGAAACTTTCTATTCTTCGGGAGAGATCAATCTCAATTGCACCGATACTGGGAGACTCAACACGAATGAGATATCTTTAACGCAGTCGAATTGAGCTTTGAGCCCCCCTACTGGTGGCCCATCTACGTTCGAGGCCGTATGGCCGCATCCCTCTACCCCAGGATCGTTTTACTTCAGCCGGAACAATGAATCTCAGCCTACCAATTCGTACTGTTAGCCAAAGAAACTCAGAGAGTCGGGCCCAGTTCACCAATTATACCCCAACCTCTTCTACGGAGGCCATTGCAGGGCCAATTCGAGAACCTGCGCCTCTGAATGACCGATTGATCGTTGGCTTGGACTTTGGCACTACCTACTCAGGGTAAGCTAGATTTCCATGAGTATCCTTGAATGGAGAAGATCTCTTTGTTATCTTGGATGATCATGTTCGTTTAGGGTCAAGTACATCTATATGGCCCCAAATTGGCCAGATCTTCTTCAAGGTTACTTTTTGATCTTCAATTATGTCCGGAATACTCAATCCAAACAGCACTGATTTTCTTGTGAAATTATGCGTGAAGCTCTGCCTTTACTGATTAGTACACAGGGTAGCTGCTGTCTATACCTCCACCCCAGATGACGTTGAGATCATCAAGACTTGGCCTGGCGGCAATGGGATCACATCGGACAAGGTACCAACGGAGATTGCCTACGACTTTCCCCCCAACTCGAAAGAAGGGATTGACCCTAATATACGATGGGGCTTCCAATTTAGACCCGAGGAGTCCCGTCTTCGGTGCATAAAACTCTTCCTAGATCGATCACAGAAGCTCCCATTTTATGTGAGTCCTCTGGAAACGGCTGCACAACTTAAGAAGTTCAACAAAAATGTCGTGGATGCCGTGAGCGACTATTTAACTCAAGTCTACAACCACACAATGGAGACTCTCACTCGGCGCTATGGAGAATCTTTTATGGCCTCTACGAAAGTAGAATTTGTTCTCACGTGCCCCGCTGTCTGGTCTGACGCAGCAAAAAATACAACACTCCAAGCCGCTGAGCGTGCCGGAATGGGAACTAAATCCGATATTCAGATGATCAGCGAGCCAGAAGCTGCTGCTGTTTATACGCTGAAGGCCATTCAACCGAACCACTTAAGCGCAGGCGACAATTTCGTCGTCTGTGATGCAGGAGGTGGTACTGTAGACTTGATTGCCTATAAAATCATCTCCTTAAAGCCTCTGCGAGTGGAGGAATCTGCTGTTGGAACCGGGGGCTTATGCGGCAGTGCTTTTTTGAATTACCGATTCGAGGAGCACGTCAGAAATCGCATTGGAAAAGAACGATTTGATGAGATGAAACTCAAGAAAGGTAAGTGCTGGCAAATGGGTCTCAGATATTGGGAGGAGTTCGTCAAGCGTAACTTCAACGAAGAAGAGCATGCAGAAGTGAATGTGCCATTTCCAGGTCTACCTGACGATGAAGAGGCTGGGTTGGACTGTGGATTTCTGGTTATGACGGCAGCTCAGATAAAAGAGATATTTGAGCCTGTCGTCAAGGAAGTCTGCGACCTGGTTCAGGGTCAAGTGGATGGCATCCGACAAAAAGGTGGAATTGTGTCAGGTATAGTTCTTGTTGGTGGATTTGGGCAAAGCAACTTTCTCTATCGACGATTAAAAACACACTTCAACACCGCTGCCCCTCCACCATACAGCGAAAGGCCAACGCATGCGCAAGCTACCGCTTTGATAGAGAATGGCTCTGTTGAAGTCATGCAACCTGTCAATGCATGGACAGCAGTTGTTCGAGGCGCCGTATTAAGAGGCTTGGAAGGAAGTATGGTCATATCTCGCAAAGCAAGAATGCACTATGGCACTTCATATGCTACTGTCTATGACGAGGACAAGCATCAAGTTAGTGAACGGTACTGGAGTCCGCTGTGGGAACGATGGATGGTTAGTGATCGGATGCAATGGCACATTGCAAAAGTAAGCTTCACTGAGTTCAAATCCATTGCTTCGAACTAATATGTATTAGGGCGAGGCTCTCAGTGCTGCGACGCCTATTAGTTTTCACTATACCCGTAATTTTAGACCTGGACAGTCACTAGTATGCTGGACCCCTTTCAAATGTATCACCAGCTGATGTTTACCCTCTCAGATTGTATCCGATGATCTCATCGCCTCAGATGCAGACGGAGATCCACCATCCTCTTCTTCGCGCGACCTCATAAATGTGTGTACTCTAACGACAGATCTCGGTGCCGTGCCCAAGAGCTTGTTCACAAGATTGACCACAACGCGAGGAGTAGAGTTTGACAACCTAGATTTCACCCTTGAGATGGTTGTAGAGAGTGCGGGACTGGCGTTTGAGTTGAAGGTGGACGGCTTTAGGTATGGACGAGTCGAGGCGGAGTTCCACTGAACGAGGATTATCTGGACAATTTAGCTTTGGATATACATGCCATAGAGAGGTAGGATAATGTTGAACAGCGAAATTAAATCACATCCATCCATCTTCCGGTTTGAAGTCATCATGAAGATAGTAGTCGATGTGAGGTGAAACTTAAAAGTAAAGGGTCATAGATAGTATGCTTGCTCTGTATTGAGCAGAAGATGAAATCGGTCTGAGAGACTGAAGCTTATGTTACATCATTCATTGATGGTCTGCTTCTTGAACGGATGTTCTCGCTCAAGGGAAACTCCATCTTAGCAAGGAGTCCTTACCGAGTATCATTTCGGGACGTGTCAATGCATGTTCGCTCTTCTAACATGTTATCTCTGCATCCAATTGCAATAAATCTGTGCAGCAATAGCAGGGGCTGGTTCTTGGGCAGCAGTGAGGCAGGAAGGATTACGCAGCATCCACACCCAATGGTATGAAAGTGAGGCTAGGCAAGATAATCAACAACGTTTTAGCATGACACAATGTCTATCACAAAAGTAATCATGAAAACAAGATTAATGACTCACATTAATAACGCATACTAAGTCTCTGATTGCTTACCTATTGATCCGAAAATTGTGCTAGTATGGAAACGAGGCTGTGCACAAAAAAGACGCGAATAAATCGGTGAAAAAAGAAGAGCGAAAGGCCAATCAATAGTTATATGCAGTTCTTAGGACCATAAGTTCCGCTTTCTTAAGTAGTGTTATCGAATCGCCTACTTTGTTAGTTTTCTTGTGGCGATTATATACGGCATAAAGCTTGGAGGAGAAGGAGGGAGCTGAACCTACTACCCGTTCCAACATGAGCTGAACTTATAAACAACAAAATATTTAACATTGATCAAGTACTTATAGTTGCTGTTCACACACTACGTGTTTATCATGTCAAGGCGTGCGGGCCTACGGAAGTAATCATTTGATCGAGAGTATTTGAACTCTGGAACTTCAAGGTTACCCAATGGGGGAACTGCTGTTCCCACCCCACTTCTGCCGTACATTTTCGTCCTTGCCAATATCCTTTGCTGACGATCAAAGCATTTTCGCCATGCGTTCCACAGAAGCTAGGGGCTGTCGGGTCAGTATTCAAAGGCTGACATAGGTATTAAGAGGGTTAGAGAAGGGCATGTGAGAATATTTGGATACGAGTGTTCCCTTCCACGTTCAAACAGAAGCAGCCTTGCACAAATTAGCAGGTTTACAAATGATATTTCCCTTATAATTGGAACAGTGTTCTGAAAGGGAGTAGCTACCACTTGATCTCTCATACATCGTCAGGCTTGTCAAGTTCATAATCCAAACATAACTCCTCGCTCAAGAATAAGGGTACAAGAAATCAAAACCATTGTAAGTTCTCTCGCCATCCAAATTCGATCCCACATTAACGCATCCCCCACGAGTCAAACACGGGACTCCCGGCCCTCGCATAGTAAGGCAAAACGGCCTTGTCGATATAATCTGCCTTATGACCCCGGGTACCTGAAACCATCTGCCGGAACCCGCCAAAGCAAGCATCATAATGCATATCAGATCGTAACACAACCAAGGGTTCTAGAAAAAAAAAGTTATTAATAACTAGGGAAAAAATCGGTTGAAATAAAGTCGGTACCGCCGAGTATTTTCGCCACCGGCCACGGTCTCAGCCACAGGAAAATATTATAGCACGGCTCGTTCCTCCTGCAAACGATGCATTATCAAAAATATCCGTTATCTCAAGTAGGGTAATTTCCGTTGGGGGAGGCGGGATATATCGTTCACCGCTCTTACTCGTTTCCGAAATTCACGAATAGTTTTCAGAATTGGTGAAGGATCTGTGCGTCTCCTTTGCCCTTGCCCTGACTCAGAGCTTTGTCTCTCATTCTCTGCATCTTCTTCAGTTCTCTTTTTTCCTTTGCCAAATCATGCGTTTCGACCTCCTTCACTTTTCCTCCAGGCTTTCTAAAACCAAGCGGTACCAAGCCATCACAACTTGGCCTCTCTGTGTATTCGATTTGATATCGATAATCCTCGTCAGATATCACTCCATTCCTCCATAACTGCTCTATCACATGGTAGTCGGGCCTTGGATGTTCATTCTGGGCGAGATTTTGGAGATGGTTACCAATGTGAACCATCCTCCTCCGCCATGAAGTATCGGTATTGCCCCTGGCCCGGAATTCTTTATCACAGATGGTGCATACCGTCTTTTGAGGTGGATGGCATTTGGTAAAATGCCCAGTGACATGAGTGATCCAAGCTTCCCATTGACTTGGGTGGAAATGCACGTAGCATTGGAGGTATGAGAATTCGCATGGCAGATCATAGCCAAAGTCGTATTCCTGCAAGTCGACTGGATATAATGCGGCTGGCTGGTGGTTGACTAAATGCCAAGGCGGTAGAGAGGGGGAGTTGACGGACGATGCATCGCTCGTGGTCGACGCTTCTTGACTAAGAGAGTCACTCAAATTGCACCCGCTGAAGCTGGAGACCGTCGAGTCTAAGCTGGGATTTCGAATCGCATCTTGTGGTTGTGGAAGGTAGCAGCTGGCACTTTGCTGTCTACGGTGGGTAGTGGGAGAAGGGTCAGAAAAGTCCTGGTAGCCAAACACTCTAGGTCCTTCCGACTGATCCAAGAACAGAGTTTGAATTCTATCCTTGCCAGGATCCATAGCGAGAGAAAGGATTCATACCATGCACCGAATGAAGTGAATCTGCGCCCTGCACAGTGTCCAAGAGCGTGGAAGAGCAGGGCGGTGACTTGGAACTTTTTCAAAGGTACAGCGATGCTGAAAGCTGGTATTCGTCGAGAACCAGCTCCGAAACAGTTGGATAAGGAATTCTCGCCGATTTCGACGACAGAAAAAGCACGCCCTGGACCCGTATCCAGCCCAGCAACAACCGTAATACGGGAATCTGAACGCTGTAATTTTTGGGGTACCAGCTACGCGTGGCAAAAAAAAAGAGAGAGACGAAAGCGGTAAATCAGTTTTGTCGCTAGCGCCAGCAACCCCAAATGGACTTCAAACGCCCAAAGAATTTGAATTTACAAATCTGAAGTCGATTGATTGTTGGGTTCTCTCAAATCGAGGTCAAGGTCCATGAATTGCACATCGAGAAGTGTAGGGTTTCTTTTGGGGAAATTTGTGGGAGAAACGCTCGGTATATGACAACAAATCTGACTGGGGAACTTTTTCGCAGGGCCTATCATCCACCATATAGATCTTCCAGATGACTATCACACCCCAGGACTCCACAAACGCACAGGACCCTCGCATATTTGAATCCAGCAAGATTCTATCTGTGTTCAACCTTCGTTATTGTTTCTCGGGCGTCCCACGAGATAGAGACTAGATATACACTTCAATCAGGGTTTACCACAAGTTTCTATACAATGAAGCACAGTCCTGCTTCTTCAAATTCTATGGATCGTAGGTATCGGAAAAGGGCAGCTTTGCTTCATGCGACAGATATCTGCAAGGCCTCTTGTTCGCAGCATCTAAGATGCAGTCTCCCGTGTCGGCAGAGGGCTCGAGAATTTGGCCGGAGGAGAGGCCTCCTGTGTGCTCGTCCTAAAAGCAAACACCAGCATATCATGTGCATCTCTCTGTACACCGCTTCTTGGGTGATGCATTTAGCGTTACTATTTCTAGCATCATTTGGAGAACGATTCGATGCCAGTCTCGTGTCGAAGAGCTCCACGTCACCAGTCATAGCTTTCCGCCAGTTCAAGATGGCAATCCGGTAAGTTTCCAGCGAGTCTGGTTGTGTGCTGGTTGCCATTGACGTTTGAAAACGAGGTCCTCCGTTGTTATTAGGGGCATCTTCGTCAGTGCATTTAGAGCCTTCTTTGGACACCCTACTCCTCTCCCTGAAGATGGGGAATTGCCTTGCACTACGCGAGGGAGAGCGGTTGGTCCCGTCACGCTGCACGTCAGCTTGAGAGATCCTTGTAACTCACCAGAGCCGCCGCAGGACGGTGTCTTCGAACCCTCATCATTTAGTTGAGTGTGAGACTTCAGTTGGAGGGTAGGATAGTTTTGAAGGATTACCTCACACGAGTTATCAAAGCTCAGTTTTACCGCTCTTCCTAGTATTTCTAGACTTCAATATTTGATTTAAGATCTTTAAAGGGTGCGGTTTTACCTCCCAGACTTATCTTGACACGAGACATAGCTCTTGGATGTTTTATAGAAACTGTGCAGCACCAAAAACCTCACGCTTTACTTGCATGAGATATAGACTTTTTCAATCCGGTGCACAAAGAACTCGGATCTTAGCTATCACATTTCTCAGATGCCCCCTTTCTCCATTTTCGTCTCCGGCCTTGACAATCCCCGGAAAAGTCACGCAACGGATTTCCCTTTCATGCAACGTATCTTCATCCTCGCCGCCAATATCCTCCATAGACTCGGCGTCAAACATTGTTCTTTGGTGACCTTCGATAGAGGGCATGATAATACTAAAAACTGCTTTTTGGACCCTGAGCAATCGAGATAGTTCAATTGCACTTTTTATCAGAGTCCGGAGTGACTGGTCTCTGGTTTCTGACCTTTGAGAATCACTCATTGAACCCATAATATCGTTCACTTTTTTCACTATTGAGTCAATGATGGCTGTAGTTTCTGTTTGAAGTTTTTGCGGCGCCTCTTTTCTGAGGATGGCGAGGGTGGTAGAGCGCCATTGGTTCATACTTTCTGCAGTTCCTGTTGGCTATCAGTACAATATCATGGACTATACGGGGCTCTTACCAAAGCTGGTAAGATACTTCTCCACGTTTTTCAGTTCGTCGGCGTGTGCTTGTGGAAGGCCGATAAAGTACTCGTCAAATACAGAGCCAACCAAAAGACGGGAAACAATTGACTGAATTAGATAGATTTTAGATGTGGCAGCTAGGGTATCGTATGTGGGTACAAGCTGTAGAAGGAGCTCTTTCATTTCCTCGTTTGCTTTGTCAATATCTGTTGTAGTTCAGTCAGCCTCGTTAGAAGCAGCAATGCCTTCTCTCTCCAAGATAGCTAATACTAAAGTCACTTGTTCAAATAGATGTTGCCAGATAAATAGCAATTAATCATTATCGTAGGTTGGGCAGGAAAAAGAAGACTTCCCAAAACCGTCGGAGCATGAGGAATTTGACAACAATCCCGAAACTTCCCAAAAAATAAATAGAAATTGAGAAAAAAAGACGTACCAAGCTTCGCCCTTCTGAAATTTGTGATCACCCAATTTTGTATTGAATTGCCTAATCTTTGCATGTATTCCCCAAAAGCTTCGTCCGTAACTTGCTCGTCCATTTTCGAACTCGTACTAACAAAGCTCTTCAACCCCCAAACCTGACCCTGAAGGGCCTTGATTGTGTCTTCCTTCGCTCTCAGCTCCCCCATTGCCTCGTTATACGCTTCCCGACATCCATCTCGTTCCTGCATCAAAATGGATACTTTCGTTTTGATATCCCTGTCTCTTTCCTCTCTTGACTGCTGAAAAGAATTGACCTCCTGCCTCAGAAGCCTTAAATCGGTATCCGTCTTCAGAAACGTCTGGTTGAGCGTAGAATGCTTTTGCTGCCAAAATATCGCCGTCTCAGATTCGTTTGTCAGCTTGTGGGAGAATTGTGTAAGCTCCCGCTCGAACTCGACCTCCATGGTCTGGATCTCCTTCTCTAATTCGGTAATCTTTTTGTCCTTTGCGTCTGCAGCTCCATCCTCATTATCCGAGCCATTACCATCCGGAGTACTCTTGGTTGAGGCACTATCATCTTGGTGGTCTGCTTTCGATCGTCCTTGGACGGCAACACGCGGGGGTGTTGCAATGGGGGATTTGCCAGTGACGCGGACTGCTCGTCCTTTCTTCTCGTGGCCGCTCATATTCTCAAACTCAGTGAATGAGCCGCCTTTCAGTCGTCAACATGTCCGTTGGGAGACAAGATGCCTGTCCGCATGTCTTTTTCTACAGAGGTACGGAGCAGATTTAATGGCTGCCTGGTCGTCTCGGGAGATCAGCGGTCAGACAAGGCTGGTCCCGCAGCCTTGTTAACAACGGTT
>Ga0182030_10010091_pt1 | contig 19266 bp, 14 predicted proteins | sample 812S3MmetaG_FD_121299 | JGI IMG/M metagenome (GOLD analysis project Ga0182030, IMG submission 121299) | Permafrost microbial communities from Stordalen Mire, Sweden - 812S3M metaG (Illumina Assembly) | ecosystem: Environmental > Terrestrial > Soil > Wetlands > Permafrost | place: Sweden... | reverse complement strand
CGCCTCGGAGGGGTGCCCCGTTCTAGCCTTCTGTTGGCTAGGGCGGGGAATTTCGTCCCGCAGCGATGTCATTTCCACTGCTGCCAGGCCGGCTTCAAAGCCCTTGTTGCCGGCCTTCAACCCAGCGCGGTCGATGGCCTGCTGCAGCGTGTCGCAAGTGAGGACGGCAAACACGTGCGGCACGCCCGTCTCCTGCGCCGACTGTCCTATGCCGCGCGTGACTTCGTTAGCGATGACTTCGTAGTGCAAGGTGTTGCCGCGCAGGAGGCAGCCGATGCATAGAATCGCGTCATAGCGCTTGGTCTCTGCAAGCTGCCGCGCCGCCGATGGAATTTCGAACGCCCCCGGAACGTGGACGATTGTCATATCAATCGCGCTTGTCCCACATTGTCGGAGTGCCTGCACTGCGCCCTCCAGCAGGCGTTCCGTGATGAAGGAGTTGAAGCGGCTCACCACCAGAGCAAAGCGCTTGCCCCGGCCATCTAGCTTGCCTTCCAGACCGCGAGTTTCGCCGGGCTTCTTCGCGTACGTCAGGAATCCGATCCGCAATCCACCGACTTCGACTTCGAACAGCCGCGCACCGTAAGGCGTGTCGCCGATTTCGCGCTGAATCTTGACTGCGGGTGCCCCACCCTTGTCGCCCGATTCTGGCGACAGGGTGGGAGCAAGTTTCTTCACGATTTCATACGCTGCGTCAGCGTCGGAGACTTCCACCATCGCGTCAACACCAGGCGCATCGGCAGCAGCGATAAACTCGATGCCGCCGCTGGGTGCCAGCATCTCGACGCCATGGCTTCCGCCTTCATGCCACTCATTGCCGGGATCGAAACCGAGCGCGCGAAACAGCTTAAGCGCCAGCTGAAAGTCGTCCAGCGATTTGCCCAGCACGCGGGGAAAGACGATAGAACGAATCATAGGGTCATTGTAACGGCAGGTTGTTCACCACAGAGACACACAGGCACAGAGATTGGGGCGGTCAGCTCTTAGCCTTTGGCAAATGAGAAGTAATGGCTAGAAATTATAGTCCCGCTAAAGGCTATGAGCTAACAGCCAAAGGCCGCGCACCAGATATGAATTCCTCTGTGTCTCTGTGGTGAATTCGTTACTTGCCTTTAAACTGTGCCGGCCGCTTCTCCAGGAAAGCCTTCGTGCCTTCGTTCTTGTCTTCGGTGGCGCAGCAGACTCCGAACAGCGCTGCTTCGAGGTATAGGCCGTCGGCCAGCGGCAGATCGTATCCGTGATTGACGGCTTCCATCGCGTACTGAATGGCCAGCGGAGAATTGGCGATGATCTTCGCGGCGATGGCCTCGGCGCGCGGAATCAAATCGGCCGCGGCGACCACTTCATTCACCAATCCGATGCGATGCGCTTCCTGCGCGCTGATCATCTCGCCGGTGAGGATCTGCTGCATGGCGAGCCCTTTCCCCACCAGTCGCGGCAGGCGTTGCGTGCCGCCGTAGCCGGGGATCAGGCCGAGCTTCACCTCGGGCTGGCCAAGCTTCGCATTGTCGCTGGCCAGGCGCATGGTGCAGGCCATCGCCAGCTCGCAGCCGCCGCCGAGGGCGAAGCCGTTGATGCAGGCGATGACCGGCTTGCCCAGGTTCTCGATGGAGTCGATGATCGCCTGGCCCCGATGCGTGTATTCCTTGGCCGAAACCGGCGTGTGCTGCGAGAGTTCGCCAATGTCGGCGCCCGCGACGAACGCCTTCTCGCCTCCGCCGGTGACGATGACAACGCGGACCTCGGCGTCGTCCTTGATGGAGGCGAACGCCTGCTTCAGCTCCTGCATGGTGGCCATGTTGAGCGCGTTGAGCACCTTTGGACGGTCGATCGTGATGTAGGCGATGTGGTTCTTCTTTTCGAATTTAATGTTCTGGAAATTGCTCATGATCTTTCTCTCCTTGCCTACACGAAATTTCCCGGCACCGGCTTATTCGGATCGGCGTAATCGTAAAACCCTTTGCCTGACTTGCGGCCGTACCATCCGGCCAGCACCAGCCGCTTTAACAGCGGCGGCGAGGCGAAGCGTCGCTCCTTGAACTCGTCATACATGACGTGCGTGATGTAGTACGTGGTGTCGAGCCCGACGAAATCAAGCAACGTAAACGGTCCCATTGGATAGCCGCAGCCCAGCTTCATGGCTTCGTCGATATCGGTTATGGAGCCGACGCCCTCTTCATACGCGCGGATTGCATCCAGCAGATACGGCACCAGCAGCCGGTTGACGATAAAGCCGGTTTTGTCGCTGGTGCGTACCGGAACTTTGCCCAGCTTGGTGCCGAACTCGACTGCCGCGTCATAGACCTCGGGCGCAGTGGCGATGGTCTTCACCACTTCGACCAGCTTCATCATGGGCACGGGATTAAAGAAGTGCAGGCCAATGAAGCGCTCGGGCCGCTTGGTCGCCGTCATCAGCTCGGTAACAGAGATGGACGAAGTGTTGGTGGCGAAGATCGCGTCTTTCTTGACGATGGCCTCGAGCTCGGCGTAGGTCTTGCGCTTGAGCTCCACGTTCTCGATGATGGCTTCGATGACGATGTCGCAGTCGGCAAGGTCCTGTATTTTGAGCGTGCCCTTCAAGTGCGACTGCGCTTCCGTCTTCTGCTCGGCAGTGAGGCCGCCCTTGGCCGGACCGCGTTCCACCATTCGCGACAACGACTTCTCGATGCCGGCGAAACCCTTGTCGAGAAATTTCTGTTCCTGTTCGAGCACGATAACGTCGAAACCCGCGGTGGCCGCGACCTGCGCGATGCCCGAGCCCATCAATCCACAACCTAGTACTCCAACCTTTTTAATATTCATGTTTGCCATTTTCCTTGATTAAGAAGAATGTGCCGTCCCTAACCATAAATCTACGGAATTCGAAGTACCTCTGCGGCTGCATACTTAGGCCTTAACAGATCCTGCTCCCACATCACTGATCCTTGTATTCTGCATCGCCACGATGCGCCAGCCGCCGTCAACCTTCTCGGCGATGATCATGGGCCGCGCATCGAGCTCGCGAGGATCCCCGTTGTCAAAGAACTGAAGATATTGCCGCAGAAAGACCAGGGCAACATCCGGGCGCAGGAAGCGAACCTTCTCGACACTCAACCGGATGGTGCTGCTCTTGTAAACCGTGCCCAGGATCATGCGATTTCCGGCTTCGATCGCATCCCGTCCGGCATAGTAACCGCCGAGGATGTGAATGAAGTCGGCGTCCTCGGCGAAAAACGCGGCAAAAGCTGCGCTGTCGGCGGCGTTCCACGCCGCTTCCAGGTGATAGACCATTCCGTGCAACGCGCGTTCTTCGTTGGTCATTTTCGCTTCCATCGTCTCCCACGACCGCGCCGCTGAAGCCGGGTCGGCTAATGGATGCGCTCCTTGCACCTGTAAGAGGTGCTCCACCCATTACGCATGCAAGGCTATGCCCTACCGCTGCAAATTCTCAACAATTACTGCGATACCCTGGCCGCCGCCGATGCAGGCCGTCGACAGCCCGTACTTCGCTCTGCGGCGGCGCAGTTCATACAACAAGGTCACCAGCAGCCGCGAGCCGGTCGCGCCCAGCGGATGTCCCAGCGCGATCGCACCGCCATTCACGTTGACTTTGCTGGGATCTAGTCCTAGCTCGTTTTCGACGGCGAGACACTGCGCTGCGAACGCCTCATTGAGTTCGATCACGTCGATATCGTCGAGCGTGAGGCCGGCCTTTTTCAGCGCGATGCGCGTCGCGGGTACCGGTCCCGAACCCATGATCCTGGGATCGACGCCAGCGATGCCCCACGCAACGATTCGGCCCAGCGGCTTCAGATTGCGTTTCTGCGCCTCGTCAAGCGGCATCACCACCATGGCCGCTCCGCCGTCGACGATGCCGCTGGCGTTGCCGGCGGTCACCGTCCCGTTCTTGCCGAAGGCAGGCTTCAGCTTGCTCAGGCTTTCCATCGTCGTCTCAGGACGCCTATGGTCGTCCTCGGTAAACATTTCTCCCGTAGGTTCGCCACGACGATTGCGCAGCGCGACCGGCGTCAGCTCCTCCTGCAAGCGGCCTGCTTTGTAGGCGTCGTCGGCGCCCTTCTGCGAGCGCAGCGCAAACTCATCCTGCATTTCGCGAGTGATGCCCTGCTGCTCGGCGTAAAGCTCGGCGGTGTTGGCCATATAAAGATTGCAGTAGGTGTCGAGAAGCGCCACCATCAGCGAATCTTCCAGCTTACCTTCGCCGAAGCCTACGCCCCAGCGCATGCCGCGAATGACGTGCGGGGCTTGCGACATCGATTCCATGCCGCCGGCGAGAACAATCCTGGCCTCGCCAAGCTGGATCATCTGCGCCGCGGTGACGACGGACTGCATACCCGATCCGCACAGGCGATTCACGGTCAGCGCCGGCACTTCAATGGGCACCCCCGCCTTGAGCATGACATGCCGGGCTCCGTAGATGGCGTCGCCCGAAGTTTGCTGCGCATTGCCCATCACGCAGTGATCGATTTCACCGGGCTCGACGCCGGAGCGCTTCATGGCCTCGACCGATGCGACCGCAGCCAGTTCCTGAGCCGTGAAATCCCGAAGCTTCCCGCAGTAGCGCCCCATGGGCGTGCGAGCGCCGTTGACAATAGCGATATCGATTGAGTTCGGCATATGTATATGGAGAGAAAATTAAGGTCTGTGCAAACTAATTAGTTTAACAGCCGTGCAAGAAGCGCGGCAAACGCGGGCGAGCGCACGATTTCGTTGTCCGCTTGTGGACAAGCGATGTTGAATGTGGACGCCTGCAACGCCGCAACTCCCATCCCACGGCCAGTATCCCCGCTGTTTCCAGGCACTTGCCCAAGCGTGCGGGTGGCCCCTGACGTGTACCCTTGGTTCTCGTTATTCGCTCTTCGCTTTTCCGCCGGAGTCCGGGAGGAACCCGAACTTGCAGGAGCGACTCTTATTCCGGAGAACTTGATGCATAGCTTGCTGCAAGACCTGCGCTTCGCGATCCGTCAATTGCGCAAGAACCCTGGTTTTGCCATTACGACGATTTTGACGCTGGCGCTCGGCATCGGCGCGACCACGGCGATGTTCAGCCTGATCAACAGCGTACTGCTGAGGCCGCTGCCGTTTCCCGAGCCGGACCGGCTGATGTCCGCGATGTTGCTGCAAAACTCCGCCGGCAAGTCCGGAATTCCCGAAAGCCTCAGCTATCCCGATTTCTTCGACGGGCGCACCCGCAATCATTCCTTTGAGGCCATGGCCAGCTACCACGGCGACAACCGCACGTTGACCGGCGCCGGAATTCCGCGCCAACTGGAGTCGCAGACTGTTTCGTCGGAGTTTTTCCGTGTGCTTGGCATCAGCCCGCTGCTGGGCCGAGGTTTCGTCGCCGACGAAGAAAAGCCCGGAACTCATGTCGCGATGCTGAGCCATGAAACCTGGCAATCAGTTTTCGGCGCCGATCCCGGCATTGTGGGGCGGGCGATCACGCTGGACAACAACCGCTACACCGTGGTCGGCGTCATGCCTCAGGGATTCCAGTTTCCCATCCAGAATCCCGCGCCGGCACTGTGGACGACGCTGGCCGATGATGCAACCGATAAAGACCCCATCACCGCGCAACGCGGAGCGCACATGGTGCTTCTGGTCGGCCGGCTGAAGCCAGGCGTCAGCGTCGAGCAGGCAAACGCAGACCTCAGCCTTATCGCCCAAAATCTGGCTTCCCAGTATCCCGATTCCAACAAGCAATTCAACAGCGCAACCGTGGTTCCGCAACTGGAGGACCTGGTGGGCGACAAGCGTCCGGCGCTGCGCGTGCTGTTTGCCGCCGTGGTGTTTGTGCTGCTGATCGCCTGCACCAATGTGGCCGGACTGATGCTGACCCGCGCCGCCCGTCGCCGGCCGGAGATGGGGGTGCGTTCGGCACTGGGCGCCAGCCGCCTGGAGATCATGCGGCAGGTGCTGGTGGAATCGATCGTGCTGTCGCTTTGTGGCGGCGCGTGCGGCGTGGCCCTGTCAGTCATTCTTCTGCGGACGACATTGCGCTTTGTGCCCAAAAACCTGCCGCGCCTCGATCAGGTTGCCGTTGACGGCAGAGTGCTGCTGTTTGCCGCGCTCATCTCGATTCTGACCGGTGTGCTGTTTGGCGCGCTGCCGGCGTGGCGAATGTCGCGACTCGATCCGGCGCTCGCCTTGCGCGAGGGCACGCGCAGCGTCACCAGCGGCCGCGGACAACATCGCCTCAACAGTGTTCTGGTAGTTGTGGAAACGGCGATTGGACTGGTCTTGCTGGTTGGCGCAGGATTGCTGATCCGCAGCTTCATGCAGGTATTGAACGTCGATCCGGGCTTCAATCCGCGCCAAGTTCTGACCGCCAGCCTGAGCCTGCCGGAGAATCAGTATCCCGATCTCAAGAAAGCTCAGTTCTACGATGAGCTGCTGCCCCGGCTGGCCGCGCTGCCGGGAGTGAAATCAGTGTCCGGCGGCTATCCTTTGCCGCTGTCGCACAACAATGTCAGCATCAGCTTCACCATCGAGGGCCGCCCGGTGAACAAAGGAGAGGAGCCAGCCGCGCCGGTCAGCATCGTCACTCCCGATTTCTTCCGTACGCTCGAGATACCGCTGCTCTCGGGTCGCGCCTTTCTGCCGACGGACGATTCCAAATCGCCCGCTGTAGTCATCGTCAATCGGGCTTTCGCGCGGAAATACTTCCCCGGTGAGGATCCCGTGGGCAAGCGCATAAAACCCGGCCTGGGCGACGGAGTAACCAACGACGTGGTCCGTGAGATCGCAGGAGTGGTGGGCGACGTAAAGCGCAAGGGCATCACGGCGGAAGTGCCAGCACAGTATTATCTTCCTTTCAAACAGGCCCTCATCCTTGACCCGTCGGTCATCATTCGCGCCGACGGAGATCCGCTCAACCTGGCCGCTCCTGTGCGCGATCAATTGGCCCAGGTCGATGGCAACATTCCGCTGTACCGCATCAGCACCATGGAAGATTATCTCTCGCTGTCGGCGGCGCAGCCGCGCTTCCAGACTGTGCTGATTACGTTTTTCGCGGTGATGGCGCTGCTGCTGGCCGCGATCGGACTGTACGCCGTGCTTTCTTACATGGTGGCGCAGCGGACGCTGGAGATCGGCCTGCGACTGGCCTTGGGCGCACAGCGCGAAGACGTGCTTGGCCTCGTTCTTCGCCGCGGACTGCTCCTGGCTGGCACTGGCCTCGCAATCGGGATTCTTGCTTCCCTGCTGCTGACGCAGTTCATGGCAGGGATGTTGTATGGGGTGAGGCCGCTCGATCCGTTGACGTTTGTGGGCGTCAGCGTGGTTCTGCTGCTGGTCTCTGCGGCGGCAAGCAGCCTGCCGGCGTATCGCGCCGCGCGGCTGGATCCGATGCGCACGCTGCGCGAGCAGTAGGTATCAGGGAAGATCAGCGAGGGTTCGGAGGCACCGTGGCAAAGCTGGAACGTATTCGCCAGGAAACGCCGGCATCGTTCGGGCCGGAGGACATCGCGCGGCAAGCCCAACAGGGATGGAAGCTGGTCGCCGTGGAGTGGGAGCGCGAACTGCCTGAAACCGAAGCGGCCGTTCCGACGCCGGAAGACGTGCCCTTCGGATTGCGAGTCGCCAGAGACGCGCCGCGCCTGGAAGAGAATCCCAGCGAGCAGGAGGTGCTCTTCCTGATGATGGAATTGACAGTCCAGGACGGCCCCTACACCGCGATCGCCGAAGAGCTCAACCAGCGGGGCTATCGCACGCGTCAGGGCATGAAGTGGACGCCGGTCTCCGTCTTCCAGATGTTGCCGCGGCTGATCGAAGTAGGGCCGCGCATTTTCGCCACCCGGCAATGGCAGGAGCGCAGGGCAAGGCTGGGCATCGGCCAGACGCGTCCTAGGTCTTGATCGCGGCCGCGATAAATTCTCAACGCAACCCAATTATTACTATCGCCTTCTTGCCTCCTTGGGTTATGCTCTTCCGCACAAAAGGAGGCGTATATGAAAAGCCTGTTTTTCCGGATGTTGCTGGCCGCAACCTTACTCACGACTCTACCCGCTGCAGCCCAAAACGCCTTTACTCCCGATCAGATCAAATGGGGAGCGGTACCGCCGTTCATCCCGGCTGGAGCCCAGCTCGCGGTGCTGGAAGGCGACCCGATGGCCGCCAGCGGAGACTACACAATCCGGCTCATGATGCCGGATGGCTATCGCATTCCGCCGCATTGGCATCCCAGGCGGGAAAACGTCACGGTGATCTCCGGGACCTTGAAGGTCGGCATGGGAGACAGCTTCGACGTAGGCAAGATGATGAGCTTCCCGGCAGGCAGCTTTGCCTACCTCGACCCCAGCATGCATCACTACGCCATGGCCAGCGGACAAACTGTGGTTCAGATCCACGGGATGTCGCCGGTGGAGTTCGTATACGTGAATCCCAACGACGACCCGAGTAAGAAGAAGTAACGCTTCACTCGCGGAATGATTATTGTGGTTGCTGCCGCTGCGTCCTGGTGTCGGCCTTGCAGCGGACATGCACGTGTACGTGGCTGTGACCACCGCCATCATCCGTAACGCCGATTACTGGCAGATCTAAGCTGTCGATCCGCACCGAAGTCGCACGCAATTTGTCGGCGAGGACTTGCAACCTGACATTGCTGGCCGCCAGTTGGGTGGCAAGAGCAGCGTTGATGCGCTGATTAAGGTCGGCAGGCAGATTCACTTCCGGGGCCATCGGACCGATGCTGGCCAGGCTTTGCTGCATTCGCATGGCATCGCGGCGAGCTCGATCGGCGTCGCCCATCGCCTGTGCACTTGCAGACTGAGCGAAGGCCGCTTGCTGGCGGGCCATTTGCTCCTGGATCGTCTCCATGTTGGGCAAGGGGACGTCCATCTCGGCCAGTAACTGCGCCTCTTCCGGATAACGCGGACGCAAGTGAGTGCGAATCTTCGCCAGGGCGCGGGCTGCGCAACTCGGTTCGTGCATGGAGTTAGCCATCGCTCCCGAGTGTCGATCGTTTGCCACTGACATCTTCTGCAAGGCTCGGAAGCCGTGGGATGTCGCCGCAAAGGCCACAATCATGGCCAGCGCCGCAACCAGGTATCTACGTTCCATACTGCCTCCTGACCCTTCAGACGAAAGAGCGACCCGACCGTTAGAAGCTTTGGGACTAACTGCACAGGCTCCGGGTCTAACTTAGGAGATACACGTCGAAGGCCATCGCACATTGGCTGTAAGTAATTGCACCGTAAGACTGTTAGCACTCGGTCGAGCGCCATCCAGGGGGCAAAGATGTCCGGATTCAGAAGCGATTGTCCACCGCCGGACAAGAGCGTGTCCACGCTGTTGAACATTTTATGGGATGAGCTCTGACGAAGAGCGGAAGGGCAAATAGCGAACACCGTGCAGCTAGTCCGCCGCGCGCACCATTGCCGCTTTCAATTTGACCGTGATGTCGATGAAGGCCAGAGCGGCGCGGCTCAGGGCCTTGTCCTTGCGGAAGACCAGTGCCAGCTCGCGCTGGATGCTGGCGTCGGCGAGCGTCACCGCGGCCAACGCCTTGGCCTGCAAATCCTCGACCACGTTGGAGCGAGGAATGAATCCGACTCCCACCGACACGGCGACGAAGCGCTTCATCAGCTCGCTGGAGTCCAGTTCCATCGAGACCGCCGGCTTCAACCGGCGTTCGTGGAACAGTTCTTCCAGGGCATCACGCGTGCGGCCGACTTTGGGCAGCAGGAGCGGATATTCCACCACTTCGGCGACCGTGGCTTTTTCGCGTGCGGCCAGGGGATGACCGGGCGGCGTGATGACCACGAGTTCATCGCGGTGAATCGGCACTACGGTGAGCCGCTTATCGTTCACCGGCATGGAAACCACGCCGAAATCGCAGGAGTTCTCGACAATGGCCTCCAGGATTTTGTTGTGCTCCAGCCGCTTGATCCCAACTCCCACACTGGGGTACTGGCGTTTGAATTCGGCAAAGACCTCGGGGAGGATGTGCAGGCAAGTGCCTTCATTGGCGGCGACGACGATTTCGCCGCGCGGGATGCGGTGCATCTCGGCCAGAGCAATCAGCACCACCCGGCGTCCCTCCAGCGTGTCCTCAGCGTATTTCTGAAAAACTTTGCCGGCCCCGGTGATGGCGACCTTGCCGCCGCTGCGGTCCAGCAACTTGGCACCGACCTCTTCTTCCAGCGCGCGGATTTGCGCCGAAATCGCCGGCTGGGTGCGGAAACGCCGCTCGGCTGCGCGCGAGAAGCTGCTCAGCCGCGCGACTTCCAGAAACGTTTCCAGTTGATCGAAGTCCATAAGGCGGCAATTAGCTGTTAGCAATTAGCCGTTAGCCTTGGCTCTCGGCTATCGCCACTACTAGAGCATGTTTCCAACCGATTGTCATCCCGCAGGAGTGGAATCAACACCGGCGCAATTCCATGTGGGGCAAGTGTCCCGCGGCTTCCTCCGCATGGCGGCTGTGATACGATTCGACCACCTGCCCTAATGGTGATGCCGCGTCGCTGAAGATTGTCTTGGCTGGAAGCGGCGCCACTGCTGGACACGCAAGAATCGCCTTTATGCGTCCTTCCCATATCCGCGTTTTCATCCTTGTATTGGTGTCGCTCGCGTTTCTCGGTTGGGCCATCCCGACGGCGGCCAATTTCATCATCGAGTACAACTGGTGGAAGGAAGTGGCGCAGGTCAATACCTGGGTCAGTATGCTGTGGTACAGCATTGCGCCCACTGCGGTTGGCGCGCTGGTGGCCTTCATTGCGCTGTACACGGCTCATGCCCGCGGCTTGCACTTTGCCGGCATCCGGCAACGGGATTACCCTTTTTACTCGCGACTGGTACCTATCGGGTTGGCCGTGATCTCGCTCTTGTTCGCGTCCTCGTCGATTGACTTCTGGACGGTGATGCGATTTGTCGGTTCGCGTGGCCTCGCGGCGCCTCACGACGCGTGGCAGGACAAAGTTTTCTCGCACGCCTTACCGTTCTACCTGTTCGATCTGCCTTTCTATTCGGACCTGCTGGGATTCGTGTTTGTGTTGGCAATTCTGTGTGCCGTGCTGTTCTGGGTGACGGCCCGGGGATGGCAGTTGGCCGAAAGGGTCAAATATGGCCGGCTGATGGATGGGCCTTCCCGAGATATCAGTCTCGGGAGCTATCTGAGGTTGCCGGGCGCCACGCGCGCGCCGTTCGTCCGCGTGATGGCTGTGATTTTGTTGCTGGGTTTTGCCGGCTGGGTTTACCTGGGCAACTACGAGCTGCTGTTCAAGTCGCACGCCTTCATGACCGGCGCGGACTACGTAGACGAAAAGTTCACTCTGCCTTTGCGCTGGTTGCTCATTATTTCAGCCTTCGTGGCGCTGCCGCTGGTGTGGCTGTCGAAATTCAAGCAGGCAGTCATCGTCGTGTTGTCCTGTTTTATTCTGCAGGCGGTGCTGCCTGCCATTGTTCGCGCCGTCTACGTGCGACCAAATGAGATCTCGATCGAACGGCCCTACATTGAGCGTCATATTCAGGCGACCACCGCTGCGTTTGGTTTGAATCGTAACGCCACGGAACAGCCTTTCACACCGTCCGGCCAGGGCGTGGTCGATCCGGTGCAGGACGCGACCTTGCTGGCTAATGCCCGGCTCTGGGACCTGCGCGCGTATAACGCGACCATCACGCAGATTCAAGCGCTGCGCCCGTACTACACTTTCCCCGACACCGACGTCGACCGCTATTTTGTCAACGACCGCATCAAGCAGGTGCTGCTGTCGCCGCGCGAGATTGACATCACCCAGTTGTCCGCTGAGGCGAGCGAGAGCTGGATCAATCCTCATTTTATTTACACGCACGGCTTTGGCGTAGTGGTTTCAGAGGTCAACAAGATCACGCCGGATGGACTGCCTGTCCTGCTCATCAAGAACGCTCCTCCGGAGATCAAGTCGCCGGCGTTTCAGCTCACGAGGCCGGAGATCTACTTTGGCGAGAGGACCCAGGACCCAGTCTTCGTTCACACCGCGCGCGAAGAGTTTGATTATCCTTCCGGCGATCAGAATAAGTATTCGACATATCAAGGCACAGGTGGCTTTCCGGTTGGCTCATTTCTTCTGAAGGTTGCCGCTGCGATCTCGCAGGGCGAGCCAAACATCGTCTTCACGGGCTATCTGACCGGGCAAAGCCGCATGATGATTTATCGCAACGTGCAAGCCAGATTGGAGCACCTGGCTGGCTTCCTGCACTGGGACAAAGACCCTTACCTGGTGATTACCGATGATGGCCGGCTGGTCTGGATGGTGGATGGTTACACGACTTCCCTCTCGCATCCGTATTCGGCAGTGCTTCCTGTGGCTGGCGTTGACGAAGGCGCAAATTACATTCGCAATGCAGTGAAAGCCACTGTGGATGCCTACACGGGAAAGATGACGTTGTATGTATTCGATCCCAGCGATCCGATCATCCAGGCGTACGAGAACCTGTTCCCAAAGCTGTTCCAGCCTGCGTCAGAAATGCCCGCCGATCTGCGCAAGCACGCCCGCTATCCGGAAGCTATTTTCCAGACGCAGGCGGAGGCGTACCGAATTTTTCATATGCGCGACCCGCAGGTGTTCTACAACAAGGAAGATATCTGGGAGATCGCGCGCGACCTGTTCAGCCAATCGGGACAACCGGAACCGGTAACGCCGACTTATGTGGTCGCCACCTTGCCTGGTGAGAAAAATCCCGAGTACCTGTTGATTCTCCCGTTTACTCCGCGAGGCAAAGACAACTTGATCGGATGGATGGCCGGTCGATGCGATGGCGACCAACTGGGGAAACTGGTCTTTTATCAACTCCCGAAACAGCAGCTGATGTACGGGCCGATGCAGATTGAATCGCGCATCGATCAGGACCAGAACATCTCCAAGGACCTCACGCTGTGGAACCAGCAGGGCTCGCGCGTGCTGCGGGGAAATATCATCGCTCTGCCGGTCACGGGCGGGTTCCTCTACCTCGAGTCGATTTACATTCAGGCAACAGAAGCGCGCATGCCACAGCTCAAGAAGGTGGTGCTGGCGATGGGCGACCGGCTGATCTACCGAGATACCTTCGACGAGGCCTTGGCCGATCTGACGGCGGCACCGATGCCGGCAGCAGCGGTTGCGCCAGCGGCAACGACCGCCGCTGCCCCCAGTGAGAAGAACGCACCCTCGTTGGCGGAGCGCCTCAAGCGTCTCCACGATCAGGCGGAACAGTTGACACAGGAACTGGAGAAGCTGGAAAAGGAAACGGTGAAGAAGTAGCGCAGGTCACTGTGTGCCATCCCCTGAACGGGCACGGGTCCCCCGAATGCAGCCGACCCAGCGCTATCGAGTCTGTGTGAAAACGCTGCCGCCCCTACGGGACTCAGACCAAGATTTCCGCTTTACCCAGGACTCCGCTTCGCTCCGTCCTGGGCTAACTGCAGATCCACCCCTTCGGGGTTCTATTATCGTTTGTCCTGCTCCACTGCCAAGAACCAAACTCTAGCTGCCACACAGACTCTATCGCGCTGGGTTATTTCGTCCCCGTCCCGCAAGCGGGACTCGGCCCACGGCTTCAGTCGAGCGTGCTGACCAGCACTTCCACGGGATGCAGCACCTCGCGGCCCATGCCGGCCCACAACTGTTCGTGGCACGAAGTGCCGCTGGCGACGAGCGTGCGCTGGCCACCTTCCTGCTCGGCAGCGCGCACTTGCGCGAACAGGTCTTCGCCGACGGCCATGCTCAATTCGTAGTAGTCGCGCTTATAGCCGAAGCTGCCCGCCATGCCGCAACATTCCACCGACGACGTGACCACGTCGAAACCGCATGACCGCAGAATCTCGATGGTCTGCCATGCCGCGTCGCAGCTTCGCTGCTGGCAATGCGAGTGGTAAAACACTAGCGTGCCGTGCGGTGATTTGCCGGCGCGAAAAATCTGCGACAGATCTGTCCCGCGTTCTTTAGCGACGGACAATACGAGCTGGAGAGGATCGAGGAAGCTGGCGCGCGCAAACTTCTCCCATGTCGTGGCGTCCAGCAGATGCTCGTAGTCGGAGCGGAACATGGCCAGCACGCTGGGCTCGAGGACACAAATGACTGTTCCCTTCTCCAGATAGGGCAGCAGGGTTTTCGCCAGACCGTTCGCCTGTTGGCTCGCGGTAGCGATCATGCCTTGCGAAAGGGCGGCGCGTCCGTCGGGCAACGAAGGACTGAGTTCGACGTTGACGCCGGCTGCGCGCAGCATGCGCATCGCGGCCATACCGCGTTCTGGCGAACCGTAGTTGGTGAACACGTCGGCGAACATCAGCACGTGAGGCAATCCCGGATTTGTGGAACGCGCCCGATCGCCCGGCTGGTCGCGATGCAACTGCTCCCAGGTCTTCGACGGAAACGGCGGTAGTTTGCGACGGCGATCGAGCCCGACAAAGTTCTCCATCAGACCGCGCACGAATGGCAGACCCGTGACCGCATTTGACAGCGACGAAAAGCGTGTAGCTTCTTTCGCCATGACATGGTAGTTGGCGAAGAACTGCTTTTGCAGCGGAGCGATGCGGTCTTCCGGAGCGCTGCCCGTCACTGCTCCGAACGCCGCCTTCACGCCCGACTCGGGTTGCAAGGCGTTCATGCGCTGCCGCAGGTTCTCGTTCAGCCAGGGAATGTCAATCCGAACCGGACATTGCGTCACACAGCGAGAGCACCCAGTACAGAGTTCGCTGAAGCGGGCATTCATCAGTGTGCCGGTGCCGGCTTCCCAGGAACCGCCGATTCCGCCGGAGTACGTTTCTCCGCCGAAGGCGTGGCCTCCGACGGCCTCGAAGTTGGCGCAGGAATTCAGGCAGGCGCTGCAGCGGATGCAGTACAGCGCCTCGTGCAGAATTGGATCTTCGCGCATGCGGCTGCGGCCATTGTCGATGAGCACCAGGTGGAACTCGCGCGGCTTCGCGGTTTTGCCGGGCGCGGCGAAGGACGGCGCCTTCAGCGGCGGATGCAGGATGCTGACGTAGGATGTCAGCGGCTGTCCGGTCCCGCTCCGCGGCAGCAGCTCGATGAATGTCCCGAAATCGGTGCGCGAGGGCACGACCTTTTCGATACCGGCGAGGGCGATGTGCAGCGGCGGCAGAGTCATGGTCATGCGAATGTTGCCTTCGCTCTCCACCAGCATCAGCGAACCGCTGTCAGCGGCAATGAGGTTTGCGCCGGAGATGCCGGCATCGGCGGCGATGAACTGCTGGCGCAGCTTCTCGCGCGCAAATACGGTCAGCTCTTCACCGGTATCGAGCGGCAGGTCGGTAGTGAACTTGCGCTTGAAGAGCGCCGTGATGCGCTCACGCGAGTAATGCAGCGCCGGAGCTATGATATGGGACGGCTGCTCGTCGGCCACTTGCAGAATGAATTCCGCCAGGTCGGTTTCGGCGACGGTGATGCCCGCCGCTTCCAGCGCATGGTTCAGCTTGATCTCTTCCGAAGTGATGCTCTTGCCCTTCACCACCAGCTTAGCTTCGTGGCGCAGCAGGACGTCGCGAATGTATCGGTCGGCGTCGGTCGCCGTCTTCGCCAGGTAGAAATGCCCGCCGTTGGCGCGCACGGCGGCTTCGAGCTGTCGCAGCAGCTCCGGCGAGTTGGCAATCGCTTGTTCCTTGATCAGGCGGGCGCGGTCCTTCAGTTCGTCGTAGTCGGGGAGCAGCGCGGTGGCGGCGTAGCGATTGCGGTTGAAGGTCTGGGTGTTGCGGCGGACGGCTGGGCTCTGCACACTCAGCGTCATGCGAATGGCATCCAGCAGGGCCTTCTTGTCGCTCTTGTTGGCCACCTGGCGGGGAGTGATGTCGGCGGGATCTACCAGATTACCCACGCTCACCTCAACACAATGATGTGCAGTTTATGCGGCCCGTGAACGCCGCGAACCAGAGGTCCCATGTCGGCCGTGGCGCTGGGGCCGGTGACGAAAACGAAATCGCGCTTCAGTCCGCGGCCCTCGAGAACGTCGGCACGAAACAGATCGCGCGGCTGGGGAACGATACTCTCGGCGGCGACCACCGCGACTTGCAGGGGCGCCATCAAGCTGACGATCCCGGTGCGCTCGAAGCTCACATCGATGCACACCGAACCGGTGCTGGCCACGGCGGCGAAAGCCTCGGTCACGCCGGCGGCGGTGTTGACCACCTCTTCGGGAGTTGCATCCGCTCGCACGCGCGGATCGGCTGCGAACTCGCTAAACAGACTGGCTGGAAGCTCCTGCGGAGGCGCGTAGAGAATGCGGGATGCGTCTCCGACCGCCTGCAGGATAGCGGCGCACAAGTTCGCGGGGGAGCGATCGATGACTTGCACAGTAGCGACCGCCTGGATTGCAGCCGCGGTGAACTCCTCGACAAGCGACGATTGCGCCATGGCCGGCTGCATAGAGAAGTCGAGCTTTCATCGAGGGCGCGGGTGCGCCGTCGATTCCCGGTCTTGCCGTTCTGAAGCAGAGCGAGGAGCAAGCGGCTGGGCGCGGTCAAGGGATCCGCTTGCGCGTTAGCTCCTGTGGGCCCAGGCTGGAAGAATATCAACCGGAGCGCATTGAAGTGCCGTCGACCTTTGATCGCCGGATCAAAGGCCGACTATGGATAGACTACGCATCAACCGTCAGCAAACTCGGTGAGAAGCTTCGGTCTCAACCTACTGACACTTATCCGCTATGTGAGTCACGGTCTTTACTTTGATAACGGGCGTCTCTTTTACGCTCGATTCAGTTCCCTGCTGAGTGGTATCCCTCGTCCTGACGCCAGGCATACCGGTTATTTTGACCTCGTGGCCAACATGTTTGGTCAGCTTATTGGCCTCATCGGAAAGTTGGTAGACCTTCCCACTGCTATCGGTGAGAGTGTAGTGATTGCCGACGGTCGCCAGGCAACCTGTAATCGTGGTCGGCCCGGAATTGGACATCGAATCCTGCGCCTGCAGCCACGCGGCAGAGACCAGCAGCACCAGAGTGATCATCAGTGTCTTGCGCACAAACAGCCTCCTCGTCCTTCGGGATTTCATTCGGCCCCAAGTTGAGAGATTATCTTCCCAGCCCCGGGAAAAACAACTTATTTCTTCTCACGGCTCTTTTGCCCCGGATTGGTCGCTCGGCTGCTTTCCTGCCGATGAGGCGCCGTTGGGCACGCGAATCAGCACACAGGTCGAGTTATCTTCCCCTCCGCCTTCATTGGCGGCGTCGATGAGAGTATCGCAGGCAGCTTGCAGGGAGGGCAATTGCAGCAGGATGCTGCTGATCTCAACGTCGTCCACGTGGCGCAGGACGCCGTCGGTGGTCAGCAGCAGGATGTCGCCGCCCTGCGCGGGAAATTCGCCCAGATCGGGCAGCGTGTTCTCGTCAGTCCCCAAGGCGCGGGTGATGATGTTCTGCGCAGAGGAGCGCCTGGCCTGCTCCAGGGTGATCATGCCGCGGCGCACCTGCTCCATGACCAGCGAGTGGTCTTCGGTCAACTGCAGCAACTGGCCTTCGCGGAAAAGATAGATGCGGCTGTCGCCCACGTTGGCAATGCTGAACACACCGTCGGCAAAGCGGACGGCGACCAGTGTCGTGCCCATCCCGGATGTGTTCTTGTGCTCTTCCGCATACGCCAGGATGGCCTCATTGGCCTGCTTTACGGCTTCGGCCAGCAGCCGGGCGCCGAGCGGCGCGTCGTCCAGATAAACATTGTCTTGCTCGCTGGGCTTCCGTTCGCGGAAAAAAGCGAGCACGGTATCGACCGCGATCTGGCTGGCAACCTCGCCCGCGGCGTGTCCGCCCATGCCATCGCAAACTACGAAGACGCCCAACCGCTCGTCGTAGCCAAAATGGTCTTCATTCGAGGGACGCACGCGCCCGACATCGCTGCGTCCTGCCACTTCAATCCCTGGATGCATTCGGGCAACAGTTTACCCTCTTAGTCGAAACCACGCGAGTCCCTAAAGTGGTGGAAGCCTCGTCCCCCCGCAACTGGGGTATTTTCAGGATTCCAGCCCTCTTTCGGGCAGACAGCCAACTTTGATGCTACGGGCTCTCGCATTCTGTGCCTGAAACTCGAAACTGCCTTTTGGGTGTGATGCGCGTCATGGCGACCGATCCTAACGCGCCGTATAATCGCGAGTTTTGCTGGACTTGCAATATGGCTGACCGCAGCGACCTGCTCATTATCGGCGCCGGCATTGTAGGGCTGGCGACGGCGTTGGAAGTCACGCGCCGCTTTCCGCGGATGCGCATCATCATCGTGGACAAGGAGGGCCGGGTAGCCGCTCATCAGACCGGCCACAACAGCGGCGTGATTCATTCCGGCCTCTACTACAAGACCGGGTCCTTGAAGGCGCGCAACTGCGTCGCCGGCGCGGCCTCGATGAAGCGCTTCTGCCAGGAGCAGGCGATTCCCTTCGAAGAATGCGGCAAGCTGGTGGTTGCCACTACTCCGGAAGAGGTCCCGCGGCTGGAGGACCTGCATCAGCGTGGCACTGCCAACGGCGTGCCGGGACTGCGCATGCTGCAACGCGACGAGTTCCGTGAAATCGAGCCGCACTGCGACGGCGTCCGCGCGCTGCAAGTGCCTTCCACCGGAATCGTGGACTACACCGTCGTCGCCCAGAAGTACGCCGAGTTGATCCAGCAGGCCGGCGGCGATCTCGTTCTGGGCGCCAAGGTTGTTGCGCTGCGCGAGGACGGCGGGACCAATATCGTCGAGACCCGCGCCGGAACCTTCCGCGCGCGCTATGTCATCAACTGCGCCGGACTTTACAGCGACGCCATCACGCGCATGGCCGGCGTCGAGACCAATCTGGAGATCATCCCGTTCCGCGGCGAGTATTACGAGGTCCGCCCGGAACGGCGCAACCTGGTGAAGGCGCTGATTTATCCGGTTCCCGATCCGCGATTTCCCTTCCTCGGAGTGCATTTCACACGGCGCGTCAACGGCAGCGTCGAGGCTGGACCGAACGCGCTGTTGGCCTTTCGGCGCGAAGGTTACACCGGCGCGACACCCAATCTGGCGGAAGCGATGGAGACCCTGCGCTTTCCCGGCTTCTGGAAGATGGCCGGAAAATATTGGCGCATGGGTTTGGCGGAACAATATCGCTCGTGGGTGAAAGCTGCGTTCGTGAGGGCCCTGCAGAAAATGGTGCCGGAGCTTCAAGAATCGGACCTGGCGCAGGGGGGCTCGGGAGTGCGCGCGCAGGCGGTCGACGCCAACGGCAACCTGGTCGACGACTTCTATTTCGTCCACAGCGCAAACATGATTCACGTGTGCAATGTGCCGTCGCCGGCGGCAACCGCCTCGCTCGAGATCGGCAAAGAGATCGTGGAGATGATGGCCCAGCGCTT
>Ga0182030_10010090_pt1 | contig 19266 bp, 13 predicted proteins | sample 812S3MmetaG_FD_121299 | JGI IMG/M metagenome (GOLD analysis project Ga0182030, IMG submission 121299) | Permafrost microbial communities from Stordalen Mire, Sweden - 812S3M metaG (Illumina Assembly) | ecosystem: Environmental > Terrestrial > Soil > Wetlands > Permafrost | place: Sweden... | reverse complement strand
GGGTCGCTGCCATCGGCAACGACAACAGCTTGCTGTGCTCGAACTGAGGAATTGTTGGGACGCGAACTCGACGGGATTGCGCAGTACAACCCAGCCAGCGCCACAATGGTTAGCAGGACATTCAGTACGGTGTTCATCGGGGGAGTCTCCTTGCGCGCATTTCTGCGCGTGGCGAAGTATATGCCGGGACCATGCTTTGTGCGCAGCGAAATTTTGATGGATAATTCGGATTTCTTAATGGTTAGTGCAGCGGCGGAATGGAGCGCCCGTCGCGGGAAGAGACCGAATCTTACGAGGAGCCATCGTGGGGTAAATGAGCGGCAAAAGTGGGTGGCCTTTTGTCGGCTCCAAACGGGCGATGTGTTCGTGCTATTGGTCGAGAAATGCTCGCATGCGGTCCAGATCTCGGAAGGCTTCGGTACCCCCGCTGGCGGTGGTGGAGAAGGCTCCGCAACGGTTTCCGTAGGCCAGGCACGATGGCAGGTCCGAACCGCGAAGAAATTGGTAGAGAAATCCGGCGTCGAAACTGTCACCGGCGCCCACTGGATCCACGACGGTTACCGGCATAGCGGCTGCGGTTGAGCGGCAGCCATTTTGGACGGCGACGGCGCCCTTCGCGCCCATCTTGATGACGACGGTTCCCACTTTGCGAGCGAGGTGCGAGAGCGCAGCTTCCACGGTGTCCGTTCTCGCGATCTTCGTTGCTTCGCGTTCATTGGGAAGCAGAATATCGACATGCGGCAGAAGCTCTTCGAGGATGCCGCCCCAGCGGTCGTCGGGATCGTCATTGGTGTCGAGCGATGTGGTCAATCCTGCAGACTTCATGCGGCGGAAGAGTTCCGGTACACGCGGCAGCAACTCGCGCTGCAGGAACAGCGACGACATATGAAAGTGGCGGGCGGAAGCGAGGTAATCGAGGTCGAGATCTTCGAAGCGCAACTCCGAAATTGTGCCGGGATAGGTAAGGATGTGCCGCTCGGACCCGTGAGGCAGAATGAGCGTGACTCCTGATTTCGCGCCCTGCACGACATGGGTCAAGTCCACGTCACGCTCGCGTAGACGATCCAATGCCGTGGTTCCGAATGAATCGCGACCGACCTTGGTTACGAACCCTACCTGGCTGCCCAACGCGGCAAGATTGTGCGCCAAGATGGCTGACGAACTGCCTAAGGTGATCGTGAAGTCGTCGGCCAACAGCTCCCGTTCTGTCGGCATCTGCAAGGGGAGTCCGTAGAGGATCAGATCAAGATTGATCTCCCCGGCGATGGTGATATCGAGATTGGACATTGAGCTGACTGCAGATCCCTCTCTGCGCTCGGCACGACAAACGAATTCTTGTTATGGATTCCAGCTACTGCTTATCCGCGAGCTCGACCACGCGGGTTAGATTTTTTGGCGCATCGGGATTGAGGCCTTTCTTCAGTCCGTAATAGACGCCGTACAGTTGGCCCCAGACGGTATACGCCGCAGGGCGCGCATACTCGAGCGTGGTGAGTCCAAGTTCGACGGCGAAGTCGGCAGCTCGTTCGGCTCGGCTATCGATGCGATTGGCAATCACCATGGTGGCCGCGCCGAGAGCCTTCATTTCTTCGAGTAACTCGACCTCCGCCTCGTACGAAGTGTCCGACATTAAGAATGTGATCAGGGTTTCGGGTCCGGCAATCGATTTCGGACCGTGCCGGAACTCGAGCGAATGAAAAACCTGCGCGTAGGAACAGGAGGACTCCGTTACTTTCAGCGAACACTCGGACGCGATGCCGAAAAGAGGGCCTTGCGCGAGAAAGACGAAATCGGAAAAAGCGCGGCCTTCGACAAAATGCCGGAGCCGTTGCGGAATCTCTTTCAAGAGCGGTTCGACCTGCCGTGGAAGGTCGACCAACGTCCGACAAAACGCATCGTTTCCAGAGATGGTGGCGCCGAGATATTGCAGCGCCAGCAGCATCGAGGTAAAAGAACGCGTCATCACGGTGCTTTGCTCGTCGGCATCGAGTAGTTTCAAGGTCACGCTGGATTTCGATTCCAGCGGCTGACCGTCAGCGCAAGTGATGGCGATGGTCCGCAGATTGTAGGTCTTCTCCAATAGGTGGGCGGCGCGGACAGCTTCGGAAGTGCGGCCGGAACGCGAAATGACAACCGGGACATACTCTCGTCCAGCATGTAGAGTCAGCGCGGGATAGAGAAGCAAGTCGGAAGCAGGAATGGCCTGTGCCGGCAGTTGCAGATGATTGAATGCAGCGGCGGCAGCTTGCGCGAGATAGTAACTGGTGCCGCAGCCGACGAAAATCCACTGGGCCCCCGGACGCGCGAAATGAGCCGCTGCCAGCAATTCCGGGCTGGTTGCCAGTTTTGCGAGGGAAGTGCTCCAGCTTTGTGGCTGCGAAAAAATTTCTGCCAGCGTGTGCTGGCCCTGTTCGGTAATCTCTAACGATTTCATGGATTCTGATGTACTCCGGTTAGACGACCGTGACTCGTATGCCGGCCTCTTTAAGTGCCTGTAAGTCTGACTTTGAAATTTGTTTGTCGGTAATGACTTCCTGAACGGCCGTTACCGGCATGATGTTGCACAAACTGCGACGGCCGAATTTGCTGGAGTCGCAGACTGCGATGGTCCGGCGGGCAATTTCAACCATGGCGCGGTTCACTTCCGACTCCAGGAGATTCGGAGTGAAAAGGCCGGCTTTGGTATCAAATCCATCGACGCCAAGAAAAAGGACGTCGGCGCTCAACTGCCGCAACGTTCGCTCGGCGAGCGGGCCAACCAGCGAAAACGAATTCTTGCGTAGCATGCCTCCGGTAAGGATCACCTCGACATTCGTGCCCGCCAGTTCCGCGGCGATGTTGATGGCATTGGTAATAACAGTGAGTTGCGCCATGTCTTTCAGCGCTCGCGCAATGGCGGTGGTGGTCGTCCCCGAATCCAGCAGAACAGACTGGCCTTCTTCGACGAGACGGGCCGCAGCCTCGGCGATCAGGGTCTTCTGCTTGCGGTGCAGCTTCTCTTTTTCGCGCAGGGATGGATCGAGCAACGCCCCGGCTTGGAGGGGAAGCGCACCACCATGCGTGCGTTGGACGACACCCTGGCCGTCGAGAAATTCCAAGTCTTTGCGGATCGTAATCTGCGAAATGCGGAAGTGCCGGGCCAGATCTTTCACCAGAACGCGGCCGTCGCGGTTCAGCAGCGCGAGAATTTCGCGGCGGCGTTCTTCGTTGAGCATTCCATTCGAAGGCATGAGGTTTCGATTTGTTTCGAATAGTAACTTTCGTTGATGGCTGCCGGGATTGTCAAGTGCTATTTCGGAGGAACCCCGACAGAAGTCAAGGCCGGGCGCTCGAAGCAAGTCCCGCGCCTTTGCAGCGAGAGAATAGCTTTTCGGCGTTGCCGTGATACACCTTTGCGAGCACGTCATCCGGCAAAGCGAGACCGTAGATCATCCAGCGACCTTGCTGCGGATATTGCGAATAGGGAAAATATTCGTCGTTGGTTTCTAGCCAGCGAAAATAGTTCTGATACATCGCTTCTCCCGCGCCTTCATCGGTGCCGAACATGATGCGGTCGGAATACTTTATGAAAATTTCGCGGGTGCGGTGCGGCTGACGTCCAAGTTCACCTTCGCGCGCACCGGTTTCGATCATGACGTTGGGGAATTTCTGCAACGTCTGCTCGACGAAATCCAGATTCTCGGGCCAACTTCCGAAATGCAAAGCGACGAAGGTCGTGTGCGGATGCTTCGCAAACATGCGGTCGCGCTGCGCCATTAACTCCGGCAGGGTAGGGAACTGCGGGCCGTAAAAGCTCCAGTCCGGATGTTCGATCAGTTCCTCGTAGCGCTCGTTGCGGGCGTCGATGGGGTGAAAGAAGGCTTCCGGATCGGCGACGTGAATGAAGACGGGAATGCCGAGACGGCCACATTCTTCCCATGCCGGATCGAGCCGCGGATCATCGATGGTGATGAGCTTGCCGGAAGAATCGCGTACGCCGAGACCGAGTTCCTTCAGAACCTTCAATCCACGCGCCCCGCGGGCCACCGAGTCATCGATCTGACGCACCATGAGTTGGCTGAAATTGGGGTCGTTTATTTTTGACCAGTCGAACTGGGTGAAGACCGTGAAACGCCCAGGATAGGGCTTGACCATGGTGTCGACGATGGTTTGAAGTTTGTCGCCCCACATGCCGGTCAGTATGACGATGGTCTGGATGTTGAGGCGATCCATGCGTTCGACCATCTCTTTGGGATCGACTCGATCTCCGATGCCGACGGCGTCGTTGGTGTGGGTGTGCACGTCGATCACGGCGAACTTCGCGCGGCGGACTTCGTGGGCAACCGCGTGCAGCGCGGGTTCCGGTTGAAAGTCGCGGAGAAGGAGGGTTTTCTTGCTGTCCGCGTCAGGGGCTGGTTTGTAGCCGATGCCGGTCTGGGCCTGGGCGTTGAGAATTCCGGTCGACACGCAGGTGAAGATGACGCAACCGAGCAGGGCGAAATGGATTTGTCGAAGCATAGGCGTGCGCAGAATACTACATTGCGAAATAAAGCGAAAGAAGTCGAAACAAAGCATGATGAGTTGAAAGACGAGACGGATCACCGCCTCGCGAGGAGCCTCGGCATCCCTTACAATGAAAGACGACCTCCTTTTATATGAAGCGTATCGCGATTTTAGGTTCCACTGGGTCGATCGGCCGCAGCACTCTGAGTGTGGTTGAGAGCTATCCCGACCGATTTGAGGTGGCCACACTAGCTGCAGGCCATAACGTTGAACTAGCTTATGAGCAGGCGGTTCGGTGGAAGCCGCGCGTGCTCTCGCTGGCGACGGAAGCGCACGCCGAAAAGGTGCGAACCAGGCTCCACGGAGCGGGCCTTCCCGAGATCGAAGTCGTTTATGGCGCGGCGGGCACAGTTCGGGTGGCGATCCATTCCGAGGTTGATTTCGTGGTGAGCGCGATTGTGGGAGTCTCCGGACTGGAGGCGACCTACGAAGCGGTGCGGGCGGGGAAGTCTGTCGGTCTGGCGAATAAGGAGTGTCTGGTGGTGGCGGGCGAGTTGATTGCTGCCGAGGCACGCAAGCAGGGAAAACCGCTGCTACCGATCGACAGCGAGCATAACGCTGTCCACCAGTGTCTTCGTGGCGGACGAATGGACGAAGTAGAGCGCATCTGGCTGACCGCGTCGGGGGGGCCATTTCTGAACACTCCCAAGTCGGAATTCGCCTCGATTACGGTGAAGCAGGCGCTGAACCACCCCACTTGGAAGATGGGGAAAAGAATCACCATCGACTCCGCGACGTTGATGAATAAGGGCTTCGAGGTGATCGAAGCCTGCCGGTTGTTCCATGTCCCGCCAGAGCGCGTGCAAGTAGTTGTGCACCCGCAGTCAACGATCCATTCGCTGGTGGAGTTTGTGGATGGCAGCATACTTGCTCAGATTTCTGTGACGGACATGCGCTTGCCGATTCTGTACGCGCTGACTTATCCAGATCGGATAGCGTCGGAGCTGCGGTTTTCGATTGGTGACCTAAGACATCTGGATTTTTGCCCTCCGGATATGGCTAAATTTCCATGTCTGGGTTTGGCATATGAAAGCCTGGCTTCCGAGGCAAACGGAGGCGGGGGCGGAAAGACGATTGCCCTGAACGCAGCCGACGAAGTCGCGGTGGCTGCATTTCTGGATGAGCAAATCGGGTTTGAAGACATCCCGCGCATTATCAGGGCCGTAATGACTGCAACGCCGACGGGACATTTGGAATCTATAGATAGAGTGCTAATTTTGGACACCGAGGCCCGGCTTTTGGCAGGCGAAATGGTGAAGCAGTGCCAAAAGGGATCGCCCATCGGGGCCATTTCATAACAAGAATTTCGGAGTAATCTGGAGTAATATGCCCCAGCTTCTGTCCATTCTCCATACCATCTTTGACATGGGTATTGTGCTCGGATTCATGATTTTGATTCATGAGTTCGGCCACTTCGCGGCCGCCAAGTATTTTGGCGTACGGGTGGAGCAGTTTGCCATCGGCTTCGGCAAGCGCCTGATCGGCTTCCGGCGCGGTGGAACCGACTATCGTATCAATGCCTTACCTTTGGGCGGGTACGTCAAGATGTCGGGCGAGAACCCGATGGACGACCGCACCGGCGATCCCGGGGAGTTCCTGTCGCATCCGCGCTGGCAGCGCTTCATCATTGCCCTGGCGGGACCAACGATGAATATCATGCTCGCCGTCGTTCTGCTTACGGGCGTGTACATGGTGCATTTTGAATATCCGGCCGATCTGGATCAGCCAGCGGTAGTGGGATGGGTGAACGCCGACACTCCAGCCGAAAAGGCAGGCATTCAGAGAGGCGACAGGATCGTTCGAGTGGAAGACGTTCAAAATCCGGATTGGGAGCAACTGGAAGTCAAGGCTGCACTCAGCCCGAATCAGCCTCTGCAGTTTGGTATTGAGCGCGACGGCAAGGTGATGGACAAAACTCTGATCCCACTGCCGCTCGGTCCCAATCAATATGGATCCATGGGGTGGCTGCCGCAAGAGCCGAGCGTGAGTCTGACCACGGTTGAACCGGGGATGCCCGCGGCCAAAGCTGGCATGAAGGTCGGCGATGAGATTCTGACGGTTGACGGGCAGCAGATTCCGCACGTGGCAGCGCTGATCCAGATGCTGAACCACACGAAGGATCAGCCGCTGGAGATCACGGTCCTGCGGAATGGTCAGAAGCAGAATTTCACGGTGAAGCCGATCCTCGATTCGAGGGGACCGGGGCCGGAACCTGTCTACCGGATTGGTGTTGCGAGTCTCCCCATGAAAGTGGTGAAGCTCAATTTCTCGGACGCGCTGCATCGTTCGCTGTCCGACAATAAGAAGAGTTCGTTCCTGATACTCGAATTGCTGCAAAAGATGGTGCAGCGCAAGGTATCGATGCGGCAGGTGGATGGTCCCATCGGGATTGGTAGCGCCGTTGGCGCGGCTGCCCGCGAGGAAGGCTGGACTCCGCTGCTCTTGATCACTGCAGCCATCAGTTTGAATCTCGGCATCATGAACCTGTTGCCGATTCCGATTCTCGACGGCGGCGTTATCCTGCTGCTTTTCATCGAAAGCCTGATGCAGAAAGAGATCAGCCTGCCAATCAAAGAGCGCATCTACCAGGCCGCTTTCGTCTTTTTGGTGCTGTTTGCGGTGATGGTGATCTACAACGACTTAGTCAAGACGTTACCTGGGCTTACGAGAATGCCGTAGCGATGTGATTGGCGCGACCACCGCGAGTGTGCAACCTTAGGCCTAATCTGTCGCTCATCTATCGCGAGCCGAATGGGGACGCTCTGCAACTGGCCGCATGGCGGTCGGATAGCGAACTTTTCGACTAGGGGCTTGGGCGAAAGTTCGTCCCCAAAGTTCTCCCGCACGCCCTAACCTGTTAAAATAGAGCCTCCCATATGGCAGAAATCAAGCGCAGAAAATCCTTTACGGCAACGATTGGTGGCGTCCGCGTGGGCAGCGATGCACCGGTTATGGTGCAATCCATGACCAATACCGATACGGCGGACATTCCCGGCACCATCAAGCAGGTGGCGGCGCTGGCGCGCGCGGGAAGCGAAGTGGTTCGCGTGACCGTCAACAACGACGATGCCGCCAAAGCGATCCCGTACATCGTCGAGGGACTGGAAAAGCAGGGACTGCGCACCCCCATCATTGGCGATTTCCACTATAACGGGCACCAACTGTTGACCAAGTATCCCGGCTGCGCCGAAGGCTTGGCGAAGTACCGCATCAACCCAGGAAATGCCAGTATCGGACGCAAGAACGACGACAATTTCCGCACCATGATCGAAGTCGCGGTGAAGCATCAGAAACCGGTGCGCATCGGTGTCAACTGGGGATCGCTCGACCAGTCTCTTCTGACCAGGATGATGGATGAGAACTCGCGTCTGGCGGAGCCGAAAGACGCCCGCGAAGTGACGATGGAAGCTATCGTTGTAAGCGCCCTTAGCTCAGCCAAACTCGCTGAGCAGCACGGTTTGCGCCCGGATCAGATCATTCTCAGCGCGAAAGTTAGCGGCGTGCAAGATTTAATCGACGTCTACCGCATGTTGGCGAGCCGATGCGAATATCCGTTGCACTTGGGACTCACCGAAGCTGGGATGGGCGCGAAAGGCATCGTTGCTTCGAGCGCAGCGATGGCGGTGCTGTTGCAAGAGGGAATTGGCGATACGATCCGCGTTTCGCTCACGCCAGCGCCGAATGGAGATCGCACCGAAGAGGTTCGGATCGGGCAGCAGATTTTGCAGTCGCTCGGCATTCGCAGCTTCACGCCGCAAGTCACTGCTTGCCCCGGTTGTGGACGTACCACCAGCACTTTCTTCCAGGAGATGGCCGAGCAGATCCAAACCTACCTGCGTGAGCAGATGCCTGTCTGGAAAGAGACTCATACCGGCGTGGAAGAGATGAAAGTTGCGGTGATGGGCTGCGTCGTCAATGGACCTGGCGAATCGAAGCATGCCAGCCTCGGCATCTCGCTGCCGGGCACATTTGAGGAGCCGAAAGCACCGGTATACGTCGATGGACGACTGTTCACGACACTAAAAGGGGACAAGATCGTCGAGGAATTCACGCAAATCCTCGACGACTATGTCGAATCCCACTACGCTCACAGGGCGAAAAAGACGGAAAACGAAGAAGTTGGCGCCCGCAGTTGAGCCTCTGAAAAAGCAGAGTGCGAACTACGAGATTGCTCAGTTGCACATAGTGTGCAAAAAATTTGGCATTAAGTGAAGACCTGCGCTCCGCTTGCACATACTATCGGTGGCAGTACGAATTTTCGTTGTTTTCCAACACCCTGAGGTATAGACTCCGCCCCATAGTCGAGCGTCCCCCGACCGGGCCAGGCTGCCGGACGTAAACCAAATCAGGCATGATAACCAGATTCAAACGTGGGTGCTGGTGCCATGCTACGGACCAGAAGGTTCTTCCCAGATTCTAAGTATCCAACCAATTAAGGAGAAAACGTGATTAGAAGAATGAGCGTATTTTTTCTGACGGTGGTCGCGATGGTGTCGGTCGCGAATATCGTTTGCCAGGCGGCGCAGCCGCAGTCTCTCATGACACGCCATATGCGTGATGCGGTTGGCTCGGGCCAGGCGCAGTCCGTTGGGCACCTACCCGCAACCCAAACCATGCGTATCGACGTCGTTCTGGCGTTGCGCCATGCCCCCGAGTTGGCCAACTTCGTCGTAGAGGTGAATGACCCTTCCAGCGCCTCTTATCGTCACTTTGTCACGCCGGAAGAATTTACCGAGCGCTTTGGGCCCAGCCAGGAAGACTATGACGCCGTGATTCGTTTCGCGAAAGCGAACGGATTGACGGTGGTCGGCGGCTCCCGCGACTCCTTCGAAGTGCAGATGAAGGGCAGCGTCGGAGCGATCGAAAAAGCCCTCCACGTTTCCATGAACGTCTACCAGCACCCGACCGAGAAGCGCACCTTCTTCGCTCCGGATCGTGAGCCTTCGGTGGAACTACCGTTCCAACTCTGGCACGTCTCGGGCCTGGATAACTTCTCCATCCCGCGTCCCGCGCTCCGTCATAGCAATCTGAAGGTTAAATCAAACGTCGTGAAGGGATCTTGCCCTTCAGCTTCTTATTGTGGCAGCGACATGCGCGCAGCTTACTACGGTGGAACCGCTCTCACCGGCGCAGGCCAGAACCTCGGTCTACTTGAGTATCTGGGCTACGACATTGCGGACCTCAACACCTATTACAAGAACGCCAAGCAGACTTTGGCGGTTCCTATCACCGGCATCTCCACAGATGGAAGCAGCTTGAGCTGTACGGAGCCCAACTGTGACGACACCGAACAAACGCTGGATATGACCCAGGCGGCGGGCATGGCGCCTGGCCTCGCTGGAATCTACGTATTCGTCGGTAACACAGACACTGCAATGCTTGGTTCCATGTCTACCCACAAGCCTCTGGTTGGCACCATCGGTTCTTCCTGGACCTGGCAGCCTTCCGATCCTTCCACCGACGACCCCTATTTCCAGAAGTTCGCGGCACAGGGTCAGAACTACTTCCAGGCGGCTGGCGACAGCGGCGCCTACACAACTCGTTCGCAGTACGTTTTCCCCGCAGATGACGCTTACGTAACGGTGGTCGGCGGCACGGACCTACAGGTTGCCAGTGCCGGTGGCCCATGGGCTTCGGAAACGGCATGGCCGGATGGTGGCGGCGGAGTCTATACTCCGGACGCGATTCCAATTCCCGCATGGCAGCAACTGCCTGGCGTGATCACCGGGGCCAACCACGGATCGACCACCCTGCGCAATTCCCCGGACGTTTCGGCCGAATCGAACTTCGACTTCTACGTCTGCGCAGACCAATCCGGTTGCACGGCTAACGAATACGGCGGGACAAGCTTCGCCGCTCCCATGTGGGCCGGTTACGGGGCTCTCATCAACCAACAGGCGGCGCTGAACGGCAATCCGCCGCTCGGCTTCGTCAATCCCGCTATTTACAACATCGGTGTCGGATCGAGCTACACTTCCGACTTCCACGACATCACGAGTGGTAGCAATGGCGAACCGACCACCAAGGGTTACGACTTGGCGACCGGTTGGGGCAGCCCGAACGGCGTGGCTCTCATTACCGCGCTCGCCGGCGGAGGACAGGGCGGCGGACCGGTAGTCAGCCTCTCTCCCACGACGTTGACGTGGGGCAAAGTAGTAGTTGGCAAGACCGGTGGCAAGAAGACCGTTACTGTCACCAACACCGGCAACGCCACGCTTGATATCACCAGCATCACGGCCAGCGCTGAGTTCGCGGTGGTTGCTGCTTCGAAGAAACTGAACTGCGGTAGCACGTTAGCGGCAGGCGCCAGCTGTGAATTCAAGGTGACCTTCACGCCAACTCAAACCGGAGTTGTCACTGGAACCGTAACGCTGACCGACAATGCGGCGAACAGCCCGCAGACGGTAAGTCTGACCGGAACCGGCAAATAACCAGAACATGTAATAGCTTGAGGGCGGGACTTCGGTCCCGCCTTTTTATTGATATTGGCGATAGATATTAGATGGGGCTGGGCGCTGTTGCACGACGCGGTCTCTGCGATGCCGGTTGTAGATCTACTGCATCAGCCGCCAGGCTCCATAAGCCCAAACGACGGGAACGGCAAAGAGCATGGCATCGATGCGATCGAGCATTCCACCATGACCGGGGAGAATTGTTCCCGAATCTTTGACTCCGGCGCCACGCTTGATGAGTGACTCGACTAAATCGCCGAGCTGTGCCGCGAGGTTGACGACCGCCGAGAGCAAGATGATGGGCCAGAGTTGGGGCTGCTCTAATCCCCACATGCCGTCGCGGCGGTCGATCAATCCGAAGCGCATAAAGAAGGCGCTGATTGACTGCGCGTGTTGAATCCAAAGGGTGCCGATGATGACGCTCGCCAAAACCGAGGCGATAGCGCCTTCCCAGGTTTTATTGGGACTGATCTCGGGCGACATGCGGTGCCTGCCGATAGCTTTGCCCACGAAGTAGGCGAAGATGTCTCCGGCCCAGACGGCTAGCAGCGTGTAGATCGTCCAGATCGCGCCTGCTGGTTGCTGGCGAATCTGCACCAGGAGTGCCATCGGGATCGCAATATACGCGAAGGCGAATGAGGAGGCTGCGGCTGCCGGGTATCCCGTTGCCAGATTTGACCGGTGCATTGCGATCGTCAGAAAGACAAAAGGCGCTAACGAGGCCGACACTGCCAGGCCATAGAGTATGGCGGTAGTTTCAACCAGAGGAGTCCGATTAGTGGAGACGACGATTACGAATACGAAGAAGAACGCAACGAACGCATAAGTAGCGGGCGTGATCGGCTGCACGGCGTAGTAAGTTGCCAGCTTAAGAAATTCGGCGATGGCGAGAAGCGCCACTGCAGCTGCCACGACGGCCAGGATGTAGAGAGGAGCCTTGAGGACCAACAGCAGAACGAGAGGAATTAAGACGACGGCGGTCGCGATCCGTTTGATCAACGCTTCGCCTCGGCGTGCGCTCGGGTTTTCGGGTGCGGAGCGTGGCCATCCTCGCTCAGGCCACCATAGCGGCGTTCACGCTTTTGATATTCTTCGATTCCTTCGAGCAATTGCACGCCGCGAAAATCGGGCCACAACGTTTGCGTTACATAGATTTCAGCATATGCCAACTGCCACAGGAGAAAGTTACTCAACCGCATTTCGCCGCTGGTGCGAATCACTAAGTCGGGATCGGGCAGCCCGCGCGTATAAAGATGATCGCTAATTGACTGCTCGTCGACCTGCATGTGGTCGATGCCGCCATTGCGCGACGCGGCCGCGGCGAGCGAGCGAAAGGCGTCTACAATCTCGCTTCTCGCACTGTAATTCAGAGCCAGAGTCAGCAGCATTCCGCTGTTCTTCGAGGTGCAATTGCTGGCGTCTTCCATCTCGCGTTGCACCAACTCAGGCAACTCGTGCTGGCGTCCGATAAACTGGAGCCGAATATTGTTTTCGGCCATCGTCTTCACTTCCGCTCGCAAGAAGCGGCACAAAAGGCGCATCAGGAAATCGACTTCACTTTTGGGGCGTTTCTTCCAGTTTTCTTCGGAGAAAGCGTAGAGGGTCAGCGCGGGGATTCCAATGTGTGCCGCAGTCTCCACCGTTGCACGCACGGATTCGACGCCGGCGCGATGTCCCGCGACGCGCGGCATATGCCGGCGTCGGGCCCAACGGCCGTTCCCGTCCATGATGATAGCGATGTGCTGGGGTAAGCGCGCCGGATCAAGCCGCAGGTAAACGTCCGTCTCCTTGCGGTCCAGCCCAGCCGGAACCGTGTGTCGCAAGCGGAACTCTCCGCCTCGAAGCTACCACACGAAATCCTGTGCGTGCAATGCGATAGGAGCTTCCGAGTTGGCCAACGGAGAGCTGGCCATCGCAGCTCGGTGTTGCCTTCCTCGAGCATCGAGGCAAGACGGGCGCTGACTGACGCCCGTCGCTCCGGAACAGGGAGTTACTTGGCTTCCTCCGGGAAGATCGGAAGAATCAGCCGATCCGTATGGCGGATGATCGTCAACGCACACCGCGTTCCAACCTGCGCATCGGTCAATAAGCGATGCAGATCATCGACGCCCGCGATCGGCTTGTCATCCAAGGCCACGATCACGTCGCCCTCGCGCAAGCCAGCCGAGCGCGACGGACTTTTCTCTTCGATGCCGACCACAACAACGCCGGTCTCGCGGGCCAAGCCGTAAAAGCGCACCACCCGGCGATGAATTGGAACCGTTTGCGCTGAAACTCCGATATAACTGCGCCGGATCCGTCCATCCCGTAACAGGCGGCTGGCGACGAATTTCGCGGTGTTAATCCCAATCGCGAAACAGATTCCCTGTGCGGGCAGAATTGTCGCCGTGTTGACTCCAATGACTTGGCCGCGCGAGTTCACCAGAGGTCCGCCGGAATTCCCCGGATTCAAGGCGGCATCGGTTTGGATGACGTCCTCGATCAAGCGTCCGGAATACGAACGCAAAGATCGACCGAGAGCGCTGATCACGCCCGCCGTTACGGTTGATTGAAATCCGTACGGATTGCCGATCGCAATTGCCATCTGCCCTGGCCGCAGTTGCTGTGAATCTCCCAAAGCCGCCGGTTGTAGTCCGGTGGCGTCGATTCGAATCACCGCAAGATCAGTTGCAGGATCATCGCCGATGGTGTGGGCTGGCGCGCGGCGGCCGTCAGGAAGCGTTACGTCGATCCGTGTCGCGTCATGCACGACGTGGCTGTTGGTGAGAATCAATCCATCGGGCGTAAACACAAATCCCGATCCACCGCCTCGACGTTCGCTTGGCTCGTTGCTGTGTCGTCGTCCGACAGGCGTGGCTACGGTCTGATGCACTTCGACATTTACGACTGACGGGCTAACGCGCTCAACGGCCGCGGTTACGGCCTGAGAGTAAGAATCGAGAAGAGCGGCGTCCGGAGATTCGACGGTCTCGGCGCTCATCGGCTTCTCACGCAAACCGCCGTCGAGCGGTTGGTGCGAGGTGAGAGGTTCTTCAAAAACACGTTCCAAGCTCATGATGCATAGATGAGCATCGAGGCATTTTGGATTCCGCGCGAATCGAGTAGCCACAGCTCGTCGTTCGTCCAGTCGAGCGAGGCCCGGCAGAGTCATGAGCCATCAGGCGCGGTTAACCCCGTATGCATCTAGAACATTTCGCAGCGTCACAATCCCCTCCACCTTGTGCACGTCCGCCCGATTTACCACCGGCAGGATATCGACCTGTTTCGCACCCATGCGCTCGAGCGCCAAATCAAGTCCGTGGTCGGCATGGACATGGGGAAAAGAGAGCGGATCCACCAACTCTTCGAGTTTCTTATCCGCGCCCTGTTCCAGTTCCTGCTCCAGCCACGCCAGGTTGATCACGCCAACTACACCTCGGCCATCCATCACCAGCCACGTTCGGAACGCACTTGATCGAACCAGTTCCAGCGCTTCCTTAATCGTCATCTCGGCAGGAATCGATTCGTTCGCCTTCTGCATGACCGTGACTACCTGACGCTGGCCAAAGCGTTGGCGTGTCTCCGCCGTCGGCAGGTGTATGCCATCCTGCATGGCCAAACCTTCATAGATGGGCTCCTTCTGCAGCTTTGACGCAATAAACAGGCTCACCAGATTCGCAATCATCAACGGAACGATGACCGCGTAGTCCTGCGTCATCTCGAAAATCATCAGCACCGAAGTCATGGGAGTGCGCACAACGCCGGCGAACACTGCGCCCATCCCGACCAGCGCGTAGGCGCCGGGCGTTGCCGTATAAGCGGGGAAAAAGTGATGCGCCGCAGTTCCCACCGTTCCTCCCAACATGGCGCCGATAAATAAGGAGGGCCCGAAGATGCCGCCCGCGTTCCCTGTAGCATAGCTAGTGGTAACTGCGAGAAGTTTTAGAACCACCAGCAGTGCCATTAACTTGAACGCCATCCTCCCGTTCAGCGCCTCGCCGACATACCCATAACCGACGCCCATAACCTGCGGCACAAACCAACCCATTACCCCGACAAGCACGCCACCCACCGCCGGCTGGAACCAGACCGTCTTTCGCGGGAACCGGAGGAAGCGCGCTCGTATGGCCAGCAACAATTTGGTGAAGGCCGCCGAAACCACGCCGCCGGCCACGCCTAACACTGCATACACCGCAAACTCCACCGGATTTACCAGTTGATATTGCGGCACCTTGAAGAGCGGATGATCCCCGAGGAAAACGCGTAGCACCATCCATGCAGTCGCCGAAGCCAGCACCACTGCGCCCATGACCGGGGCGTAGAGATCGCCGGTGATCTCTTCAAGCGAAAACAGGACCGCTGCCAGCGGCGTGTTGAACGCTGCCGCAATGGCCGCTGCCGCTCCCACTGGAATCAGCTTCTTTACCTGCTCGGTGCGCAGTCCAAGAAGACGCCCGAGCACTGAACCAATGCCGGCGCCCACTTGCACCGAAGGCCCTTCACGGCCCAGCGGGATGCCGCTCGCCAGAGTTGCGGATGTGCAGAAAAACTTGCCCAGCACAGTGCGCAATGTGATGCGCCCCTCGCGCGCAAACAGTGCAGCTTTGGTCTGTGGCACCCCACTGCCTCGCGCATTGGGAAAATACCGGTAGAGCAGGTAACCGATGCTGAGCGAGCCGAGGATCGGAAACAGCAACCGTCGCCACGGTGCGCCGCCCACCGGATACAGCCGCATCCCGATTCGTTCCGTTAGCAGAATGAATGCGACGACCGCCATGCCCGTCAATGCGCCGATTACCAGCGCCAATACCAGAAAGATCTGCCCCTCACGCTGCCGCAGTTTGGCCACGCGACCTAACAGCCAAGCTCTCCACCGACTCGTGCTCGTCATCTCGGCGCTTTCAGTCATCGTTCGGGAATCTCTCCTAGAAGAATATCGCACCGAATGGGGAAGGCGCCCCGAAGGCGAACCACCCTCCTGCTTTGGAAGAAACAACTAATTACTCTGACGCAAGAATCGAAAAACGCCGATCGAAACAGCGATCGCGCAACCGAATCGGAGGCCATCGCACAATAAGTCCGGGGCTGCAACAGAGATCAAAAGGCACTGGAACACGAATGGGAGGACGATCAGCAGCGAAGAATCATGGCGCAGTCTGGCAACGAGCCTGAGCATTGTTCCGCCCGGGCCAGCGACAGCCAGGAGAAGAAATTTAGGGGTGCAGCGCGAAGGGTACCGAGAATTCGAACCGCGACCTGGATGATTGCCAAGTGCAAGCGAGCGGCGGCTCGAGATGCCTGAAGAACTGTCACCGGTCCGTTAACGGCGGAATACGGACCCTGAACGGCGGGGCACAAGAAAATTGCCAGGACGCAGAAGACGGTCACGACTGCCACTTTGCATACGATTCGGCCGGAACTCGTCATCATAAACGATTGTATCGCAGAGAACCCAGCGGCTATCCGGGGGATCGTTCCCGAAGCGAAACTGGCATGCTTCGAAAGCGGTCGCCGAAGAGACCGTCACTACAACTCTTACTTCTTCTTATGGGCGGCTTCATACATCGCCTGCATGCGATCGAGGGTCGGTTGTAACTGTTGCGGATCGCGAATGCAGTTCATGAATATCGGCCGCGAGTCCAAGGGAAACCCGGCGAAATAGCGATAGCCATCGGGCAGGGGTGGTCCAAATAGCGAGCCGGCTGCCGGAATAGTTCGCGGCAGTTGAATCGCGTACATGCCACCGCCCGCCAACGTCTGATGCGGATAGTTCATCAGCCACAGGCAATTGCTCCCGTCGGCGATATTGCTGGCCGATACGATGGCCAATTGTCCTCCGTCTTGCGGAGAAGGCTGCTGGCAACTCCAGATCTGAGCTTGGGGTAGATACGCCAAGGGGTCGGAGAAGCCATACTCATCCAAAAGAACATGATTCAGCCCGCGCTTTTGAACGAAGGTTTCGGCAGCCGGCAGCGCCTGGTTCCAATCGAGGTTCGAGTCATTCACCATGAGATAGCCGGGACGCCCGAGGCTAAGCACATTCAAGAACGGCAGATAGTTTGGATAGGCCCACGCGGCTGTGCCGACGGAAGCGACCGCCAAGCCGATGGTGATCCAACTCGCAACGCGCGCCCCTTGCCAATGCGAGCGGCGCAATGAATCCAACATCGATGGTAACGGTGCGAGCAGAAGCGGCAACAGAGCCAGCGCGATCAAGAAATGGCGGATGCTGATGTCCAAACGATTCAGCATGCAGGCGGCTACGAAGACGGCCAGCGAGACCCATAGGGCGCGCCAGCGCAAATCCACACCGGCGGGCATGACGGAGAAGCCCGCTTCCGCGCGGCGTTTCACAACGACCGCAATTGCCACCGCGAGAACGAGCAGCAGAAGAAAAGCCAGCTGTGATTTCAAGATGAATAATGCTGGAAAATAAAACCAGACTCCGTGCGCATACGCGTGACCGAGAATGTAGGTAGGCCTGCTGCCGGCGCTAAACGCGAATCCAATCAGGCCGCGCAGGTACTTCCACGGTGGCATGAGCAGACGGCGCAGAATTGGCGACGCAGGAAAGTGAGGAATGATGTCAAAGGAATCGGTGGGTTCATTCCAGGACAATACGAAGTAGCAAGTGTAGACGAACAAGGCGGCCCATGCCGTGGATTTCGCAAAATTGCGCCACGCACGCCGCCGCCAGGAACGGCGGGCGAACTTTTCCGTGGGCTGCTCTGGAACCGCTCGCCAACGCAGGCTGAGAGCGAGCGCTATAAACACAAAGAACAGCAGTCCGGAGGAAAACTTGGTAAGAAACGCGCCCGCCAAAATAAGACCGAATCGAATCACCTTCGAACGAGAGGGCGAGTGCCACATCTCGGGCATTCGCCACACGGCCAGAACCCAGAATAATGCGATCGCGACGTCCGTAAGCACGAGCGGTCCAAAGGCAAGAAATGCCGGCATGCTCGCGTAGACGGAGAGACTCAGTAGTCCTCCCCGGACGCCGCCGAGGCGTGTCGCGTACAGGTAAACGATAAGTCCGAGAAAAAGAGTAAGCAGAAGCATGGGCGCCCGCGCCCACAAGACGGTTGAGAACGGATCATTCCAGCGCAAGATCAGCCAATGGCCGAAGACCCACTCTCCAAGAAACGCGTTGAACATCTTCCCGCTTAAGATCCACGATGGGTTCGAGTAATCGGCCTGTACTCCATGCAGAACAAGGGGCAGCGCCGCCAAGACCTTGGCCAATGGAGGATGCTCCTCGTTCATTCGCATGTCGAGTTTTTGCAGATAACTCACACCGGCACCAATATGAGCGATTTCATCAACGGCGACCGATTCCTGCCGAGCGGAGCCGCCAGCAAGCAGGGCCATCATCGCGAGGAGTAGTCCTACCGCGGCAGGCGCGTATCGAGGGCTCGGTGGGACCAACGAGTTGCTCCCTTCTATCTCGAGTTATTTCTGGACTTCGCTAAAGTTAGGATAACGCTTGGCGCCGGTCGGCGTTAGGCGAGCAGAGAGTCGTTTCCACTGGCGTCCTCGGTTTCGACTGTCTCCCAAAGCGTCGGATAGTGCTTCACCAGAATCTCGGGCGCGCGAACCCGTTGAAGCACGCGGAACTTTCAGTAGAGGAGAATCGCGATCCAGTATGTCCCGGTAGGATACGTTGCATTGCGTGCATAGCAGGCCCCGACTGCGAAGTGGCCCACGCCGGGATCGCGCAGCAGCCGAGCGGCACCTTGTGGCAGGACCTCCGGGCGGCTCTGGGTGTAGGTGATGATTTTTCGATTGGTGTAAGCGGCCGCAAGCAGATGCGCGTTCGGACGGTCTTCGCTAGCCAGCGAGCAGGCTGCATCGTCAAGGTGCGGCGGCTTGAACTGAATTAGATCCGGGAGTCCAACCTGTTGCCGTAATTCGTCGACAGATTGTCCAACGAGTCGCGCGCTCTCTTGCCCGGAATAGGACGGCATTTCATGCCCGAAATCCTGGACTACATAGAGACGGCCCGTTTTTCGGATTGCCACAATACCCACCACGTTGAAGTTGCGATCCAGCAAGTTGGCTCGGTGAGGCGGGGAATGCATCAGCACTTCGTGGGCGTCCGGAGCGCAAGTTGCGTTCGCGAGATTCTCGCCTGCACGATCGAGCCGCAGCGGGCTGACTTCGGCGACTCTTTCGAGCAGAGAGAGTTCTCCGGCAAACTGGTGGTCCAATTTTTGAGCGGCGATCATGCGCTCGCCGTGAGCCAGCGCCGCGGTGTGGAGACTTTCGTCCATGCGGAGGGGCGGTATGCCAG
>Ga0182030_10010089_pt1 | contig 19267 bp, 17 predicted proteins | sample 812S3MmetaG_FD_121299 | JGI IMG/M metagenome (GOLD analysis project Ga0182030, IMG submission 121299) | Permafrost microbial communities from Stordalen Mire, Sweden - 812S3M metaG (Illumina Assembly) | ecosystem: Environmental > Terrestrial > Soil > Wetlands > Permafrost | place: Sweden... | reverse complement strand
GGCATGGCGCTCAATGGCGAATTGAAGGCGCTCGGCGGACGATTGCTGGAGGCCACCGCGACCGCTCCGGACTACAAACTCTTTGAACTGGACACCAATCCGCCGAAACCCGGCATGCTGCGCGTCGAGGCTGGAACGGGATCGTCGATCGAACTCGAGGTCTGGGCGCTGCCGGCGGCAGCGTTCGGGCAATTCGTCGCCGCGATCCCGCCGCCGCTGTCGATCGGCACCGTGCGTTTGGCCGACGGCCGCGGCGTCAAAGGCTTTATCGTCGAGCCCGCAGCGGTGAACGGCGCGCGCGATATCTCCGCCTTCAGCGGCTGGCGCGCGTTTGTGGCGGAAGCCGCGGCGGTGTAATTCCTGAGAAATAAATATCCATCGTCATTCCGGGGCGTGAGCGAAGCGAGCGAGCCCGGAATGACGGTTTAGACCGACACCGCGTAGATTTCGTATTCCCCGCGCACCAGTTCGATATGCGCGCGCATCGCGGCTGCCGCGCCGACGCGGTCGCCGCGCATGATCGCCACCACGACGCGGTCGTGCTCGGCATGCGATTTCGCCAATCGCCCGAGATTGCGAAATTGCGCGCGCCGAAAAGGTTGCACCCGCACCCGCGTCGCCAGCGTCATTTCGGCGATATAGCCGTTCTGCGAACCGGTATAGATCGCGTTATGAAAGCGCTCATTGACCTCGTGGAACCGGTCCGGATCGCCGGTGTAGCTCAAGACCCGCAATTCCTCGTGAATCGCCTCCAGCCGATGGCGCTCGGCCGGCAGCATGCGCTCGGCGGCAAGGCCCGCGCACAGCGCTTCGAGCTCGGCCATCGCCTCGAACATCCCGGTCAGCCGTTCGAGCGAGGGCCGCGCCACCACGGCGCCGCGATGCGCCCGGGCGTCGACCAGACCGCTGGCGGCGAGTTGGCGCAGCGCCTCGCGCACCGGCGTGCGCGAGACCTTGAAGCGTCGCGCGATGTCGGTTTCGTCGAGCGCCGATCCCGGCGCCAGCGCGCCGCGCACGATTTCATCGGCGAGCTGCAGCCGCAGTTCCTCGGCGCGCGTGATCTTGTCCGAATTCGACGACGCGCGGTCGACGCGCCGAACCACCGCCTCTGCCTCCTGGCCCGGACGTTGCGGCGCGCCGGTCGGAACATCGTCGAGACTCATGACTTCTGATCCCGCGGTTCGTCGATGATGCTGACATGGGCGGCGACGATCTTCCAGCCCTCGGCGAATCGCACCCAGGTCTGCATCTGGCGTCCTACTCTGCCGGGCGCGGAGTCGCGATAAAACAATGTCGAGGCGACCGCGGTATCGCGGCCATAGGTCGTGATCAGCGTGTTCGCGGTGCGGCGCATCAGCCCTGCCGGCGAGCGCGCCGCGCGAAATGCGGTGATGGCGTCATAGCCATAGAGATTTTCGCCGACGCCGTAGCGAAGCGTGCGGGCGTCGGCGCGAAACAGTTCATCGAGCACCCCGACGTCGTTCGAGACCAGCGCCTTCTCGTAGCGCGCGAACTGCGCGGTGACCTCGGCGAGCACATCGGCAACATCGACCTCCATCTCAATATCCTCTCGGCCGCGGCGCGGAAGCCACGCCGCCGCGCTCCAGCGCATGGGCGACGCGCAGCGCGATATCCTCCCGCCAGGGTGCCGCGATGATCTGGACGCCGATCGGCATCGGCTCCAGTGCCACCGGCACCGCGACAACCGGAAGCCCGATGAAGGAAATCGGCTGGGTGTGGATGCCGGTGTTGGCGCGGACCGGCTGTTCGACGCCGTCCAGCTTCGACGTCAGCTGTCCGAGCTTCGGCGCGACATAGGGCGTCGCCGGCGCGATGATCACATCGACCGACTGAAAGATCTCCAGCACCCGGGCGCGATACCAGCGGCGAAACTTTTGCGCACGATCGACCAGCGGCGCCGGGATCATCGCGCCGGCCAGCAACCGGTCGCGGACCGCCGGATCGAAATCATTGGGGCGTTTTCGCAGGCGGTCGAGATGCAGCGACGCGCCTTCGCAGGTGGTGATGACATAGGCCGCGGCGCGGGCGCGCGCGGCCTCCGGAATTTCGACGATGCGCAGGGTGCCGAGCGCCCTGGCGACACGGGCGACGGCCTCTTTGGCCTCGGCCGTCACGTTGCTCTGAAAATATCCGCCGGCGATCGCGACCCGCAGCCCGCCGATGCCCTGCGCGATCAGCGCCGTCACCGGCTCGGCGGGCCGGGTGGTGCACGCCGCGTCGTCCGGGTCAGGCCCCTGCATCGCATCATAGGCCAGCGCGAGATCGCCGACGCTGCGGGCGAACGGACCGAGATGATCGAGGCTCGCGACGAACGGAAACGATCTGGCACGCGACAACCGGCCGTAGGTCGGCTTCAGGCCGAAGATTCCGCAGAACGATGAGGGCACCCGGATCGAGCCGTTGGTGTCGGACCCCAGCGCCAGCGGCACCAGGCCGCCGCCAACCGCGGCGCCAGAGCCGCCCGATGAGCCGCCGGTCATTCGCGTCACGTCATGCGGATTGCGTGACGGGCCGTCGTGACTGTTCTCGCCGGTGAAGTCGTAGGCGTATTCGCCCATATTGAGCGCGCCGACCAGCACCGCGCCGGCCGCCTCCATCCGCTCGATCAGCGTCGCATCGCGCGGCGACGGCGCCAGATCGCGGTTGATTTTCGATCCGGCGCGGGTCGGCAGGCCCTGCACGTCGAACAGATTCTTCACCGCGAACGGCACGCCGGCGAGCGGGCCGGCATTTTTCCCGACGGCAATAGCGGCATCGACGGCACGCGCCTTGGCGCGGGCGCGATCCGCGGTGACGTCGGTGAATGAATTGAGGACGGAATCATGTTTGGCGATCCGCGCCAGCGCCGCTTCCGTCACGCCGAGAGCGGACATTCTTCGAGCGGTCACGGCCCGCATGATTTCCAGGGCCGACAGCCAGTCGCTGCTAACGGTCATGGCGATATCAGGCTGCAAAGACACTGGCCGGCTCGGTTTCATCGGGTAGCGCGAATTCGTCCACCAGTGCGGCGAGCCGCAACGACACCTCGAGGTTCGCCCGCACCGCCGGCTTCCAGGCGTCGTCGATCGACAGGCGCAAGGCTTTCGAGACGGCGGCGATATAGTCGTCAAGCGGATCAGTGGCCATTATTCTCTCATGGGTCGTCGCGGGGTGTGGAAATCGCGACGTTTTGCGGGAAGCTCCGAACGCCAGAGGGTCGGCCTTTGCTGAAAACTTCGCAAGGTTCGTGCCAACCCCTGACGGAACCCCAATCGGGCCTTAAGCATCTAATATTGCTGGAAATACCGGGTGATCCGGCGTCGCTCCCCGCCTAAATTAATTGCATACAAACAGGCGCTACTGCCTATTATGACGGCAGATTTCACTGTCGCTATTTTTTTGGGCGAGATTGCGCGCAGACGCACCGTTAAACCGGCCAGAGCAATTCCGCCAGCTCGGACAGGTCGCGCGTTTTCTCCTGCCAGCCCTCGATGCAGATATGGCGGATCGGATCGCTGGCGCGATGAAGCAGCAGCAGCGCCATCAGCCGCCGCCTCAATGTCGGGGTGATGTCCGCCGCTGAATATCCGAATCCGCCAAAAAGACTTCGGACCCGGCGCGGCATGCCCGCCGTCATGAAGGCGCTGGGGCCGAGCAGGTCGTATTCACCCCATCCGGCCAGCACGTCGCCGAAATCGATCAGCCCCGACAACCGCCAGTCTCCGCCTTCGCAGTTCAACAGGAAATTCTGTGGAATGTATTCCCCGGTCAGGATGACCGGCGCCGCGTTCATCGGAATCAGCGTTGCCGCGTCGCGAACAATCTCATCCAGCCCGTCGAGATATTTTGGCGGCAGTCCGAGACGCCGATGCCTCGCGCCGCATCCCTCGATCTGTTTCAGCATGAATTGGTCCCAGCGCGGTTCGACGCGGGACAGGTCTCCGATCGGGACCCGCTGTATTTCGGCAATGGTCTCGCCGATCTGGCCGAGCACGCGCTCCTTCTGATCCTCCGCCAGGGCGGGCCACGCCTCGGTGCCCAGAATCCCGTGCAGCCGTGTCATCACCAGATACGGCCACCGGTCGCGCTCGCCTTCGAACACGATTTCCGGGGTCGGCACGCTCACGCGCCCGCGAAGCTGGGCAAGCGAACCGCGCTCCGATATGAACTGCGCGCGCAACATCGGCGGAAAAATCTTCAGCACCAGCCCATCGAGACCGACGACAAGGTTGGTGCCTGTCATGAACAAATGGGGATTTGCGTGCAACAACCCGTGACCGCGCGCGATGTCGAGCGCCGCCGGCAACCAATGCGACGGGTCGGCGCGCCATGCCTGGAACGCCTCGAAGTTCGACAGATTCGGCAGCGCGTGCATGATGTGCCATGATTTCGGGAAAAACGCGGCGCGGCATACCCTTCCCGGCAGCCAAGGCGCTGGCAGGTATAGCCATTTTTCGACGGCCTCGGCCAGATTGCGTTGAACCTTTTTTCCCGGCCATCGACCTCATCATAGGGGAATGAACTTGCCAGTGCACCGCCGCGCCGAGCTTTCGCGGACCGCAACGATCGCCGACATGCTGCGCTTGACGGCAAGGCGCCGGGCGGTTGCTCGCGTCCGTTCGGTTCATCACAGCGACCAGTCGGGGCGTTCCATCGCCGGCATCGGGGTCCTGCATCGCGGTCCTCCGGCGCAAAACCGATCGAACCGGTCCGCAAGGTAGAGTGAATTGGTTGTGGCCACACCCCGACGGGACATAGCTGCGGAACGACCGGCGAGCCTCGCCGCACGAGGCCGCTTTCACATCGTCGGGCTGCTCCGCGCGGTGCCGATCCGCTGGCGGATCCTGTCGATCGCGGCCCTGAACTCGGCCGTCGTGGTGGTGCTTGCGGCGATGATATGGAACGGCGCCCAGGTTCTCGGTTCGGCATGGGACGACGTCCGGCAGGTGCGCGAGTCCGACAAGATCCTGGCCTCGCTCGAGAATGAGACCGGCCGCCTGCAGAACCTGATCCATCGCTACATCAATCAGCCGAATCCTGAATTTTTCGCGGAGATCCTGCTGTTACGCGACGCGGTTCTTGAAACCCTGACCACCCGCGCGTCGACCGACCCGATGCTGTCCGGATCGGTGGCGGAGCTGGAGCGCGACACCCAGCGGCTGCTCAACGGCTTCGACGAACTGCGCGCCGTCCAGACAACCATTTCGAAAACCTACGAGGAGCAGGTCCTGACCCCCGCCCGCGACATGGCCGGGCTGTATTCGATCATCGAGGGCGCGACCGGGCACCGCGACGCCCCGATCTGGCCGTCTCTTGGCGAATCCCGCGAGGCATTCACCGCCCTGCTGGTCGCCGCCAACGCCTACTATCTTTCGCTGGCGACGGCGTCCGCCGAGGAAGCCCGCCGCAACGCCGAAACCATCGAGAAGACGATCCCGGTGATGTCCGAGCTCGCCGACAACGACCTGCAGCGCCTGGCCCTGCAGCGATTGAAAACACGCACGGTGGCGCTGCGGGAAGGCCTTGCGAAATTGTCGGAGCAGCTCGCAAGCCGAACCGAGCTGTCGCGCAATACCATCGACGCCAGCCAGGCCGAAACCATCGGTGCGATCGATGAACTGTCGGTCAAGATGCGGCAGCGCGAGCAGAAAGCGCAGGAAACATTCGACCGGACGCTGGCCGATATATCCCGCAAGGTGCTGTCGATCGCGGTGATTTTTCTCGGCATCATCATTACCGCGGGCGTCCTGATCGCGCTCAGCATCCGGCTTCCGCTGCAGCAGATCATGTTGGCGATGCAGGCGATCACATCGGGCGACTACGATCGCAGCGTACAGGGCACCAGCGCCAAGGATGAGGTCGGCGCGATGGCGCGCGCGGTGGAGGTATTCCGCCAAAACGCCATCGCCAAGCGCAAAACCGAAGATGAGCTGCGCACTTCGAAGGAGAAGGCCGAAAGCGCGCTGTTCGAATTGAACGCCGCGCAGCAAAACCTGATCGACGCCGAACGCCTCGCCGCGCTCGGCGGTCTCGTTGCCGGTGTCGCCCATGAAGTGAATAATCCGATCGGCATCAGCCTCACGGTGGCGTCCAGCTTCGCGCGCCGCGCGGAAATGTTCGAGGCTGAATTGAAGTCCGACGCCGTGTTGCGCCGGTCTCAGCTTGAGGAATTCGTCCGGACCTCGCGCGACGCGGCCCAGCAACTGGTGGCGAACCTGCACCGCGCCGGCGAACTGATCCAGTCCTTCAAGCAAGTCGCGGTCGACCGCTCGCGTGCGGAGCGCCGGCAATTCAGCCTGAGCGAGGCGACCGACCAGATTATCGCCAGTCTGCGGCCGGTGCTGAAGAAGGCGCCGATCACCCTGTCGGTCGAGGTGCCGGAAGGCCTGGTGATCGACGGTTATCCGGGCGCCTACGGGCAGATTCTGACGAATCTCTTCCTTAACGCCGCAAGCCACGCATTTGCCGACGGGCGCTCCGGGGCCATCACGATTTCAGCGAGGCCCCGCGGCCATGACGACGTCGAGATCATTTTTGCCGACGATGGGGCCGGAATGACGCCGGATGTGCAGCGGCAGGCCTTTGACCCTTTCTTTACCACGCGCCGCAACGAGGGCGGCACCGGCCTCGGCCTGCATATCGTCTATAATCTGGTCACCCAGCAGCTCGGCGGCCGGATGATGCTGGATTCAAGACCGGGACAAGGCACGACATTTCGCATTATCATGCCGAGAGCCGTCAAAGGCGGCCTGGCGACCACCGCAGACGCAGCAAGCGACGGAACCCATCAATGGCCGAACAGGACGATGTCCTCCACCTGATCGACGATACCGGAACCGCTCCGGAGATATCGACCGCGCGCAAATGGAAGATCGCGGTGATCGATGACGATCAGGCCGTGCATGAAGGCACACGGTTTGCGCTGAGCGATTATAATCTGAACGGACAGACGCTCGAGATCCTGTCGGCCTATTCCGCGGCCGAGGGCCGGACATTGATGCGCGCGCATCCCGACATCGCAGCCGTGCTGCTCGATGTCATCATGGAAACCGACGCCGCGGGCCTCGATCTGGTCGAGTACATCCGCAATGAAATCAGGAACGAGACCGTTCGCATCATCCTGCGCACCGGGCAGCCCGGGCAGGCGCCCGAGCGCCGCGTCATCGTCCAGTACGACATCAACGACTACAAGGCGAAAACCGAGCTGACGGCGGACAAGCTGTTCACCTCGCTGACCGCGGCACTGCGCAGCTATCAACAGCTCGAGCGCATGGTTCAAACCCGGCGCGGGCTGGAAATCATCATCGATGCCGCCTCGACCCTGTACGATTTCAGATCGATGCAACGCCTCGCCGAAGGAGTGTTGACGCAAATCGCGTCGCTGCTGAATGTCGATTGCGCCGGCATTCTGGTGCTGCGCGACGGCGGCGTGGTCGGCGACGATTTTTCCGTGCTGGCCGGCTCGGGCTGCTATAGCCGCTTCATCGGCGCGGCCGGATCCAAATCGCTCGACCCCGAGTTGCGGTCGATGGTGGAAGCCGCGTTCCGGCGCCGCAGGCACGAATTCGTCGACCAGCGCTCGGTACTCTACGTTCGCACCGGCAGCGGACGGGAGGTCGTGGTGCTGTTGCAGGCGGAACGCCAGCTATCCGAAACCGACCGGTCGCTGGTCGAGATTTTCGGCAGCCGGCTTTCGATCGCATTCGACAATGTCATTCTCTATCAGCAGCTGAACGAGGCCAACACCCAGCTCGAAGACCGGGTCGCCCAGCGCACCCGCGCGCTGATGCAGGCCAACCGCCGACTGTCGGCGCAATGGCTGCGGCTGCAGCGCGCCAACGGCTTCAAGAACGAAATTCTCGGCACCGTCGCCCACGATCTGAAGAATCCACTCGGGGTGATCCTCGGCCGCACCGAAATGCTGACCGAACTGATCGGCGCCGGTTCGTCCAAAGAGAGCATCACCGCCCAGGTCGAACACATCCGCGACGCCACCAGGCGCCTGACCTCGATGGTCGACCATCTGATTTCGGACGCCATGGCCGATGCCTTCGACATCACGATTCGCCGCGAGCCGGTCGATATCGCAGCCCTGGTCGCCGAAGTCGCCGATGCCAATCAGCCTCTGGCAGCGAACAAGCAGCAGACCATCACCGTCTCGGCGCCACCGAATTTCATGACGATGTGCGACTCCGACCGGATGCGGGAGGCGATCGACAATCTGGTCAGCAATGCCATCAAATACAGCCCGATCGGCGGCAAGATCGCGGTGCTGGTGAATCGCGAGCGGAACAAGACCGTCATCCGCATCGCCGACGAAGGCGCCGGCCTGTCCCCGGAAGATCTTGGACGATTGTTCGGCCGCTTCCAGCGGCTCTCGGCGAAACCCACCGCGGGCGAGAGCTCGACCGGACTCGGGCTTTCGATCGTCAAGCGCATTATCGACATGCATGGCGGCCAGGTGGCCGCCGATAGCGGAGGCCCCGGAAAGGGATCGACCTTCACCGTGGTATTGCCCGCGACAGATACGCCATGACATGACCCAGAGTCCGCACATCATCATTGTCGATGACGAGGCGCCGGCCCGCGAGATGGTCGGCGAGTACCTCAAGATGCACGGCTTCAGCGTGACGCTGTGCGATGGCGGCAAGAGCCTGCGCGGCGCGATCGAAACCAATGTGCCCGATCTCGTGGTGCTCGATCTGAATATGCCGGAGGAGGACGGACTTTCGATCATCCGCGATCTGAAGAGCCGCACCAATGTCCCGGTCATCATGCTGACGGCCACGGCGAGCCCGATCGACCGCGTCGTCGGGCTGGAATTGGGGGCCGACGACTACATCGCAAAACCCTGCGAATTGCGCGAATTGATGGCGCGGATCCGTTCCGTGTTGCGGCGCAGCGCCCCGGTCAAGGCGCCGGCGGCAACGCCAACGGGGGCGAAGGCCGCCAAGGACCCGTTGGTGCGGTTCGGAACCAAATGGCTCGATCTCGAGGCGCAGGCGCTGCGCGACGACGAGGGCAATGAACATCCGCTGACCGCTTCCGAATTCGGGCTGCTCAAGGTTTTTGCGGCAAATCCGAAGCGCGTGCTGTCGCGCGAGCGCCTGCTGGAACTCGCCAACGCACGCGACAGCGAGGCGTTCGATCGCGCCGTCGATCTGCGAATCATGCGAATCCGGCGCAAGATCGAACCCGATCCGGCCAAACCCGCGGTGATCCGCACCATCCGCGGCGGCGGATATCTGTTCTCGCCCGCCGGCGACAAGGCCTGATCCACAGAGCCTCGGTTCTGATGCAATCGGAACGATTGTGTTCCAGGCTACTGATCCGTCGCGAACGAGCAGTCGGCGCCGCCGCCGGAATTATCCTTGATGACGTTCGGATCCAGCGTGCAACCCAGTTTTGTGACGGTTTGGATCATCGAGCCGGCCGCCCCTTGCGCGACAGCGCCCGCCGCCGTCAACGTTGCGTTGACTTCATTGGCTTCGCGGCCCTTCAGGGTGCGCTTGCCCTTCTCGAAGGTGATTTCGCAACTGCGCGCGGTGATCTCGACATCGCTGACCCGGCAGATGATGGATTCGGCGGTGACGGACAGTTTCTTTCCCGCCTTGGCGTGGCCATCGAACAGACCCGCGATCGCTCTTCTTTCATAAGCGCTCAGCAGCGGCGAATGCGCAGCTATCACGGCGGCCACCGCCAGAGCGGTTGACCCGCTTACACTCACCGGCGCTGCCGCCGCGGGCGTCAGGCCGAAGGCTGCCAGCAGAAATAGCACCGTCGAGGCTCTGGTCACACCATGCAACATGACAATTGCTCCCAAGATCGCGCGCCCAAGATCGGATCATGTGATGATACGTCAGCTTTATGTAGAACTGAAGATAGTGCGACAAGACAACAGATCGCAAAAAACGTTCGGCAATTTTCTTGATGAGAAGAATTTGTTGGTCAGCGCGATGGTGCCGGGTCAGCGGATACGCAGCAAGCCCGAGCAGATCGTGCGCGCGTTCAGGGATCGCGGCGGACACGAATGCGGCGCAATTCCAGGCAACATGACCGTGGTCGTCGTCGACCAGCATCCGAAGGAAAAGCCGGGCTTCAGCCGGACCTATCGTCCGGCCGACCTCTATTTGAACGGTGAATGCACGGATGCGAACGGTTATTATATCGAACAGAACAACCTGGCTGCTTTGTGAGCTTGCGCTTGCGTGGGTAACCGCATCGTCCGCGATCGCGCAGGACACGCTCTTTCAAAGCAGGCAGATCACGCCCGCCGGCGAATACACCTTTGGAATCGAAGGGCCGGCCGTCGACGAGCGGGGCAATCTGTACGTCGTCAATTTCGGCAAGCCGGGCACGCTCGGCAAAGTGGCGGCCGGAGCCGCGCAATCGGAACTGTTCGGAGTGCTGCCCGAAGGAAGCGTCGGCAATGCGATCCGGTTCGATCGCGAGGGCCGCATGTTCGTCGCCGATTACAAGAAGCACAATATCTTTCTGGTCAGTCCCGATGGCAGGGAGGTCAGAACCTATTTCCATTCCGACGATTTCAATCAGCCGAACGATATGACCGTCGCGGCCGATGGCACGATTTACGCGAGCGATCCGCATTGGAAGCAGCACGACGGGCAAGTCTGGCGGGTATCGAAATCGGCCGATGGTGAGGCCATCGGTGAGAAGATGGCCGCCGAGCGGCGGATGAGCACGACCAACGGCATCGATCTCAGTCCGGACGGCAAGACGCTTTATGTGGGCGAGTCGGATACCCGGGAAATCTGGGCTTACCGGATCGACGGCACACGGCTGGTCTCGCCGAGACTGGTCAAGCGATTCGCCGATTTCGACATCGACGGCCTGCGCACCGATACCGACGGCAATCTGTTTGTTGCGCGGATATTGAAGGGCACGATCGCCGAACTGTCTCCGCAGGGGAAGTTAAAGCGGGAGATCCCGCTCACCGCCCCGGAACCCACCAACCTCGCCTTCGGCGGTACTGACGGGAAGACCGTCTTTGTCACGCAGCGCAAGGGCGGATTCCTCGAATCGTTTCGTAACGATCATCCCGGGCGTGAATTCTGCCTTCGGGCTTGTCCCGCAGGGAAATAAACTTCATTTGGGACCATCGGCAGCCGCCGCAGGAGCGCCCTTGCCGGATCAGCGGGAAATCCGGGCCGAAATCCGCGCTCCGGCACCCTTCTCCGCCGGATCGGCCCGAAGCGCCCCAAACCCACCTCATTCAAATTGCTGGTTTTTCCTGCCCGATTGTTTCGTCGCGCGGCCCGCGACGAAACAATTCTCCCGGCCATGAAACCATTTTACGCGTTTCGCGCAGACATCCCGAAACGCTGGCTGACTAACAATCCGTCCAACGAAACGCCGCCAAGCGGCGACCAGTGGGAGCCAGTCATGCAGAACGTCGTCGCCCTCAACGCCGCAGCCCGCCATGCCATCATCGCCGCCCAGGCGACCTCGGATGAAATGCTGCTCGAAGGCATTGCCGACGGTGACCGGAACGCGATGCACATCCTTTACTGCCGTCACAACATACGGATTTACCGCTTTATCCTTCGCATCGTGCGGGACACCAGCATGGCTGAAGACCTCGTCAGCCAGGTCTTCCTGGATGTGTGGCGCACCGCCAGCCAGTTCGAAGGCCGCTCACAGGTCTCGACCTGGCTGCTGTCGATCGCCCGCTTCAAGGCTTTGACCGCGCTGCGCCAGCGCCGGCACGAGGACATCGACCAGGAGGATGTGCTTGAAATCGCCGACGAGGCCGATACGCCCGAAGCCTCGCTGGACCGCAGCACCACCAGCGCGATTTTGCGGGCCTGCGTGGCCAAGCTGTCGCCGGCGCACCGCGAAATCATCAACCTCGTCTATTACCATGAGAAGTCGGTGGAAGAGGCGGGCGAGATCATCGGGATTCCCCAGAGCACGGTGAAGACCCGGATGTTTTATGCGCGCAAACAACTCGCCGACCTGCTCAGGATCGCCGGCGTCGACAGCCTGGCGGCGTGAGGCGACTCCAGGAATCCTGACCGGAACTTGCAGCCTCCCAAGCGCTTTCAGCGACCCGGATCGGATCCCGCTCCGGGTCGCTCTGCGTTTCAGGGCTGCCTTGACCCATCAGCAATTCCATCGCTGCATCCACCGTGATAAACCGCCCACCTCATAACGGCGGGTGGCGGCGATGTTCGGGGGCTGGGATGCCGTGGTATTGGCCCGGGCGCAATTCGCGTTCACGATGTCGTTTCACATCGTGTTTCCCGCCTTCTCGATCGGGCTCGCGAGTTATCTCGCGGTGCTCGAAGCACTCTGGCTATGGACCGGGCGCGAGGTCTTTATCAACCTGTTCAACTATTGGCTGAAGATTTTCGCCATCGCGTTCGGCATGGGCGTGGTGTCGGGCATCGTGATGGCCTACCAGTTCGGCACCAACTGGTCGACCTTCTCCGACAGGACCGGCCCCGTCATCGGCCCGCTGATGGCCTACGAGGTGCTCACCGCGTTCTTCCTGGAAGCCGGATTCCTCGGCGTGATGCTGTTCGGCCTGGAGCGGGTCGGCCATAAACTGCATTTCCTCGCGACCTTGATGGTCGCAACCGGCACGCTGATTTCCGCGTTCTGGATCCTGTCCGCCAATTCCTGGATGCAGACGCCGACCGGCTACGCCATCAATGCCGACGGCCAGTTCGTGGCCGCCGACTGGATCAAGGTCATTTTCAATCCGTCGTTTCCCTACCGTCTCGTGCACATGGTGCTCGCGGCCTACCTCACGACGGCGCTGGTGGTCGGCGCCGTCGGCGCGTTCCACCTGCTGCGCGATCAGCATCTGGCAGGCCCGCGGATGATGTTTTCGATGGCGATGTGGATGGCAATGCTGGTCGCGCCGATCCAGATTCTCGCCGGCGATCAGCACGGCCTCAACACCCTGGAGCACCAGCCCGCCAAGGTAATGGCGATGGAAGGCCATTACCAGAGCCATCCGGATGGCGCGCCGCTGGTGTTGTTCGGGCTGCCCGATCAGGCCGCGGGCAAGGTCAAATACGCCATCGAAGTGCCGAAACTGTCCTCGCTGATTTTGAAGCACTCGCTCGATGCGCCGCTTGCCGGCCTCGATACCGTACCGCGCGAAAACTGGCCGCCGGTGCCGATCACGTTCTGGTCGTTCCGGATCATGGTCGGATTGGGATTTCTGATCATGGGGCTTGGCCTGTTCAGCCTGTGGTCGCGCTGGCGCGGCACGCTCTACCAATCCCGGCTGCTGCACCTGTTCGCGCTGGCGATGGGCCCGGCGGGTTTTTTGGCCGTGCTCGCCGGCTGGATCACCACCGAGACCGGGCGGCAGCCGTTCACGGTGTACGGGCTGTTGCGAACAATTGAATCCGCCTCGCCGCTCGCGGCCCCCGCGGTCGCCTCGTCATTGATCGCTTTCGTCATCGTCTATTTCGCGGTGTTCTCCGCCGGCGTCATCTACATTCTGCGACTGATGACGTCGCCGCCGCAGCACGGCGAACAGGGACCGCGCAGCGATATCCCGGCCCGGGCCGCCGGCATCACGCCTGCCGCCGGCGTGATAACCGAGGGATCGGCCGGATGAACGCTATCTTCGACATCGCGACCCTCTGGGCGTTCATCATCGCTTTCGCGGTCTTTGTCTATGTGGTGATGGACGGTTTCGACCTCGGCCTCGGCATATTGTTTCCGCTGTTTCCCGACAAGACCGATCGCGACGTCATCATGAACAGCGTCGCCCCGGTCTGGGATGGCAACGAAACCTGGCTGGTGCTCGGCGGCGGCGGAATGATGGCGGCATTTCCGCTGGCTTACGCGGTGCTGATGCCGGCGCTTTACACCCCGATGATCGCGATGCTGATCGGCCTGATATTTCGTGGCGTTGCATTCGAATTTCGCTGGCGGACGCTGAGCAAGCGAAATCGCTGGGACATTGCATTCGCTGGCGGATCGCTGCTGGCGACGCTGGCGCAGGGCGTCGCCCTCGGCGCGATCCTTCAGGGCGTCCATGTCGAGGGACGACATTATGCCGGCGGCTGGTGGGACTGGCTGACGCCGTTCAGCATCTTGACCGGCCTTGCGCTGGTGGTCGGTTACGGACTGCTCGGCGCCACCTGGCTGGTGCTGAAGACCGAGGGCGCGCTTCGCGATAAGGCCTACCGCCTGAGTTGGTTGCTGCTGTTAGCGATGCTCGGCGCCATCGGCGCGGTCAGTATCGCCACGCCATTTCTCCATATTGGATACGCGCAGCGCTGGTTCACCTGGCCGAACGTCATCCTGACCGCGCCGGTGCCGATCGCCGTGGCCGGCGTTGCCGCGCTGTTGCTGCGCAGCCTTGCCAACAGGCAGGACCGCCAGCCGTTCTTTCTGTCGCTGGCGCTGTTCGCGCTTTCCTATGCCGGCCTTGGTATCAGCATGTGGCCTTATATCGTGCCGCAGAGCATCACGATCTGGCAGGCAGCCTCTCCGCTGAACAGCCAGGTCTTCATGCTGGTCGGCGTCGCTATCCTAGTGCCGCTGATTCTCGGCTACACCGGATGGGCCTATTGGGTATTCCGAGGCAAGATAAGGCCCGAGAGCGGTTATCATTGATGGGTCCGGAGCAAAACCCGCGACCGCTGGCGCAGCGGCTATTGTGGTTCGCCGCGCTCTGGCTCGGCGGCGTCGGCACCGTGTCGATCGTGGCCTTTGGCTTGCGGCTGTGGATTGCGCCGAAGTGAAGCTTTCCAACGCGCCCCGCCGCACGGCAACTGAAGAAAATTGAAAGTATTCCAGCAACATAGCAACCTCACCCGCCTGGGCTGCCGGGCATCGAGCGCGCCGTGAAATTTGATGGTTTTAGCGATCCGGCAAACGGTGATACAAACCCGGCGGCACCCTCAAGGAGAGTTCGCATGATCAAGTTTCGCCACCTGGTCTGGATGACGATTGTCTCGGCCGGCCTGATGCTTTCGGCCTCGCACGGCTTTGCCCAACAGCCCGATGTCGGCGACCAGCCCGGACTCCTGCCCGATGACTCGCTGCAACTGGACCCGGAATTCCGCAAGCAGATGGTCTACTATCGCAGCACCGAGGCGCCGGGCACCATCATCATCTCGACCGCGGAGCGCCATCTGTACCTGATCCAGGGCAACGGCCGCGCGCTGCGCTATGGCATCGGCGTCGGCCGCGATGGATTTCAGTGGCAGGGGCTATTGAACATTTCGCGCAAGGCGGAATGGCCGGACTGGACGCCGCCGCCCGAGATGATCGTACGCCAGCCCTATCTGCCGCGCTTCATGGCGGGCGGACCCGGCAACCCGCTCGGCGCCCGCGCGATGTATCTCGGGACCACCGTCTATCGTATCCACGGCACCAACCGGCCCGATACGATCGGCACTGCCATCTCGTCCGGTTGTTTCCGGCTGGTCAATGCCGACGTTGCCGACCTTTATGATCGTGTCCCGGTCGGCACCAAGGTGATCGTGCGGCAGAAGCCGTCGCTATAGCCGCCGCAGCCGTTTTTTACAGCCCATCCATTTTCCCGATTATGGCGAGAGAGAAATCATGTGGACATTCCGAGGCGGCCTCCTGATCGGGCTGCTGATCGCATTCGCGATCGCGGCCGCCGCCGTCACCTATGAGCGGTATGACACGCGCACCCTGAAACGGACGGTCCGGCGGGGCGAGGTGCTTTGCGGCGTCAATACCGGCCTGCCCGGCTTCTCGATTCCCGACGACAAGGGCAACTGGACCGGATTTGACGTGGATTTTTGCCGCGCGGTCGCGGCGGCCATCTTCGACGATCCGAAGAAGGCCAAATTCATCCCGCTCGACGCCAACGAGCGGTTCAAGGAATTGCAGAGCCGCAAGGTCGATATTCTGTCCCGCAACTCGACATGGAGCATGTCGCGGGAGACCTCGGACGACCTCTATTTTCCGGCCGTGGCCTATTATGACGGCGAGGGTTTCATGCTTCCGGCGGCGAGAAACATCGATTCGGCGCTGGCGCTCGATGGCAGCAAGGTATGCGTGCAGTCGGAAACCACCACGCAGCTCAACCTCGCCGATTATTTCCGCGCCAACAACATGAAATACCAGGAGATGAAATTCGCGAAATTGAACGACGTCATCAAGGCCTATGATTCCGGCCAATGCGACGTGCTGACCGCCGACGTGTCGCAGCTTTACGCGCTGCGGCTGAACCTCGCAAAGCCGGGCGACCACGTCATCCTGCCCGACATCATCTCAAAGGAACCGCTGGCGCCGGTGGTGCGGGAGCGGGACGATGACTGGATGCTGATCGTGAAGTGGACGTTGTATGCGATGATCAATGCCGAGGAACTCGGCATTACCTCGAAGAACATCGACGAGGCGCTGAAGTCGAACAAGCCTGACGTGATGCGGCTGGTCGGAACCGAAGGCAGCTATGGCGAGGACCTCGGCCTCACCAGGGACTGGGCCGCGCGAATCATCCGGCACGTCGGCAATTACGGCGAAGTCTACGAGCGCAACGTCGGCAGCGGCTCGAAGCTCGGCATTCCGCGCGGGCTCAACCAGCTCTGGAGCGCCGGCGGCATCCAGTACGCGCCGCCGATCCGGTAAGCGTTCAGGTCGCCGCGCCTCCCGATTTTACGCCGTCGTCGCCCGGCTTGACCGGGCGATCCAGTAAACATCAACGTCTGCGATTACTGGTTCACCCGGTCAAGCCGGGTGATGACGGCTTTGTTTGTTGGACTACCAAGTTTCCTCAATAGCTCTTCATCCTTGCCAGCTGGTCGGCGTGAAAATTGCTGTCCCCGAACAATTCCTGGCAGACCCGCGCGCGTTTCATGAAGAAGCCGATGTCGAACTGGTCGGTCATGCCCATGCCGCCGTGCATCTGCACGCCTTCCTGTACCGCAAGCGTAGCGGTCGAACCCGCGCGAGCCTTCGCCACCGCGACCGCCGCGCCGGCATCGTCGAAATTGCCGTCCAGCGCCTGCAGCGCCTTCAGCACCGCGGCGCGGGTGATCTCGATCTCGATATAAAGCTGCGCGGCGCGGTGCTGCAGCGCCTGGAATTCGCCGATCAGCTTGCCGAACTGCTTGCGCTCCTTGAGGTAGCCGACCGTGCGGCCGAACACCTCCTCGCTGAGGCCGACCATCTCCGAGGCCACCGCGCCACGGCCGATATTGAGCACGCCTTCCAGCAATCGATGGCCCTGATCGATTTCGCCGAGCACGCCGTCGGCGTTGACCTCGACATTGTCGAACACGATTCGCGCCGCGTTGTGCGAATCGACCATCGCGGTACGCTCGGTCTCGATGCCCCTGGCCTTGGGGTCGACCAGGAACAGCGTCAGCCCGTCGCGCTCGCCGGCGGCGCCCGCGGTGCGGGCCGCCACGATCAGGAGATCGGCGGTGTGGCCGTCGACCACAAAGGCCTTGGCGCCGCTGAGCCTGAAGCCGTTGCCGGAACGCACCGCCTGCATCGTGGTTTGCAGCGGACGGTGTTTGGCGCCTTCGTCGATCGCGAGCGCGGCCAGCAGCGAGCCATCCGCCATCTTCGGCAGGTGTTCGGATTTTTGCGCGGCGCTGCCGCCGCGCGACAACGCCGATGCCGCGAGCACGGCGGTCGAAAGAAACGGCGACGGCATCAGGGTGCGGCCGATTTCCTCCATCACCACGCCGGCTTCGACGCAACCAAGTCCGCTGCCGCCGAAATTCTCCGGCACCAGCAAGCCGGCAAATCCGATCTCGGCGAAAGCCCGCCACAGATCACGGGAAAACCCGGTCGCATCGCGCGCGTCGCGCAGCTGCCGCAGATGCGACACCGGCGCCTTGTCGCTGATGAGGCCCCGCGCGCTGTCGCGCAGCATCGACTGTTCTTCGTTGAGGACGAGTGCCATTGAGTGATTCCGCTAACGTTAGTGTTGTTCGATTACTGCGAATCTATCCTCGTCATGGCCGGGCTCGTCCCGGCCATCCACGCCTTGACTCAGGGAAAGAAAGACGTGGATGCCCGGCACAAGGCCGGGCACGACGAAAAACACGACATTCGCGAACTCAAGCCCCCGGCAGATCGAGAATCCTCTTGGCGACGATGCCGAGCATCACCTCGCTGGTGCCGCCCTCGATTGAATTGGCCTTGGTGCGCAGCCAGGCGCGCGGCCTTGCACCGCCGTTCGAACGCTCGCTCTCCCATTCCAGCGCGTCGACGCCGCCCGCGGACATCAGGATCTCGTAGCGGCGCTTGTTCAGCTCGGTGCCGTAATATTTCATGGCCGATGAAAACGCCGGATGGCCCTGACCGGCCTTTGCCAGATCGACGGCGCGTTCGGCGGCGCACGCCAGCGCCGCCTCGTCGATCTCGAAGGTGGCAATCTGGCCGCGCAGCATCGGATCTTCCAGCCGGCCCTGCTCGTCGCTGCCGACCGAATCGGCGGCGATCTGGCCGAGCGGCCGGCCGACGCCGCGCTCGCCCATGCCGGAGATCATCGCGCGCTCGTGCTGCAGCAGATATTTCGCGACATCCCAGCCGCGGTTGATGGTGCCGACCACATGGGACTTCGGCACACGCACATTGTCGAAGAAGGTCTCGCAGAAAGGCGAGCGGCCGGAAATCAGGAGAATCGGCCTGGTCGAGACGCCCTTGGAGGCCATGTCGAACAGGATGAAACTGATGCCGTCATGCTTTTTGGCGGTCGCATCGGTCCGCACCAGGCAGAAGATCCAGTCGGCGAAGTTCGCGTAGGAAGTCCAGATCTTCTGGCCGCTGATGATGAAGTCGTTGCCATCGCTCTCGGCGCGGGTCTGCAACGAGGCGAGGTCCGATCCGGCGTTCGGCTCGGAATAGCCCTGGCACCAGCGGATCAATCCGGCCGCGATTTTCGGCAGATGCTCCTTCTTCTGCGCATCGGTGCCGTATTTCAGCAGCGCCGGTCCGAGCATCCAGATACCGAAGCTCGACAATGGCGAGCGGGCACCGATCGCGGACATTTCCTCGCGCAGGACCTTGGCCTCGGCGGCATCCAACCCGCCGCCACCATATTCCCTGGGCCAATCCGGCACGGTCCAGCCCTTGTCGCGCATCCGCTCGAACCAGACCCGCTGCGGCTCCGACGAAAATCTGGTGTTGCGGCCGCCCCAGAAGGTATCTTCATCCGACGTCATCGGCTGCCGCATTTCCGGCGGACAATTGGCCTCCAGCCAGGCGCGGGTTTCGCGACGAAATTGATCGAGATCGGACATGGCTGCGTTTCCATCTGGGGGGACCGGGGCCGCGACTAACCGGC
>Ga0182030_10010088_pt1 | contig 19268 bp, 23 predicted proteins | sample 812S3MmetaG_FD_121299 | JGI IMG/M metagenome (GOLD analysis project Ga0182030, IMG submission 121299) | Permafrost microbial communities from Stordalen Mire, Sweden - 812S3M metaG (Illumina Assembly) | ecosystem: Environmental > Terrestrial > Soil > Wetlands > Permafrost | place: Sweden... | reverse complement strand
GCCACGGCCGAGCTCGCGATCATCCAAATCGGGCGGCAATATCCACAACACGTGCGCGCGCGAACAGGCCAAGAGACGTAACTAGCGCGGAGTTTTTGGGTAGAGTTGCGTCGAACGGAGCCCAAACAATGACCGACTCGAGCAAACCCCCGACGAACGATCCGGGCCAAAACGCACCCGATCCCGGTGATGCGGGGCGCACCGTCATGGTCGGCGTTCTCGGCGGCATCCTTTCGGCTGCCGGATACCTCGTGTATCAGCGCCTCCCGGAAGAGCAAAAGGACCGTCTGCATCGCCAGGTGCGCGGACTCCTGGAATCGCGGATCAACGAGATCCGCCAAAACTTCAACCTCTAAGGCGGAAGGTCGTGGTCGCCCGTCGTGCCGGCAGCGCGGGGCGGCATCACGTCATGGTGCGGCGATGCCGGGACCACGGCCGGCTCGGCGACGGGTTCAGCCGCTGCATAGGGATGCACGTAGGGTTCGGCCGGCTCGTACGAGGGCGCCGGGGGCGTCGAGGTCGCGAGCGGGTCTTCGATCAGGTGGGCCCGCGAGATATCGGGGCCGTAGCTGTGGTCGTCGGCAGCCCGCTCCATCTCGCGAATGAACGACTGCGACGTGTTCTGAACGTCGCGGACCAACAACCCGACCTTCCGCGCGACCTTGGGGAGTTGTTCGGGTCCGAAAAACATGAGGGCAGCGGCTCCGAGCAGCGCCATATCGGGAATCGAGAGCATCCGGTAGGGTTTCTTCCCGGCCTCGGGTAACGGCACATGCCCCGCTGTTGGCAGCGGGCAAAATTTTTGAGAGCCGGCGCGCCCTTCCTTGAAGATCATCTACACCCGCGGCAACCGCACGGAAACCCTTGCGTCGATTGCCACGCTCCGCAAGATTCTCAACCGCTTCGTTGCTCATCGCGTCTTCTACGAGGTGAGCTCACGAAACAAACGCGGTCATGAATTCTTTTCCGCCAAGAACGCGTTCGTCGTCGGCTCGATCGAGATCGCGAACCGCGACTACCTCACGATTACGATCTTCGACGCCAATAACAACGCGCACTCGATCGAGATCCTCAACCCGGCCGCGATGCGCATCTACGACGACACCCTCGGCAAGGGCTTCGCGGTGTCGTTCCTCAGCGAGAGCGCCGGCGTCGAATCGCGCTGCTACCTGCGCGACGAGGGTGAAGACGGCGACGCCGTGCAGGCGCGCTGCGAACTCGAAAAGATCACCCTCCCGCAGTTGTTCGAATACCTCGAAGAAATCCGGACAATCGACGCAATTTCAGCGAAACCCAACCCCGGGCCTTAGGCCCGTCGAGGGCGGCTCAGGTCCCGGGAAACACTCCGCGTCGGAAAACCGTGAGGACCCGAACGCGATGAATTCGCTTGAAGCGAATTCACTTTAAAGCGTAGACGATTTCTTTGAAGGTTTCGGGTTCTTTGCCCAGCAGCAAGCGCACGTTCTGATCGTCTTGCGCGAACACGGTGAATCCGAGTGCAAGATGTCGCGGTAAGAAGCGCCCGCCGTTCGCGCGTTTGGCCGATTCGTTGAACAGCTTGAACGAATCGCGATTGAGCCAGCGCTGGTACTGCCCGTCGCTCGAATGGAAGACGAGCGAATCATAACGCAAGAACGGCGGCTTTTCGCCGCGCGGCATGATGCCTTCCGGAACCTCGTGCACGCCGCCGGGCGAAGGCTGCCGCGCCGCGGCCACGATGCGGCCGCGCTCCAGCACCTCGGCGAGCGCACCGCCGACCTTGGAATCGTCGAGCAGCGCCAGCAGCATGTGCGGCGGGGCGACGAACGTTGCGCCGTACTCGACGGCGTAGGTCACGGCCGCTCGGCAGACCCCAAGGAGTTCGTCCGATAGGAGAACTTGATCCTGATCCATCAGGGTCGGTCATTCTTGCGCCGGCGCTCCAACCCCGTCGCCCGGCGCAATTCGCGCACTGCATCACTTCGGCGGCCCGCCCGCCGGTAGGCAACGCCCAAATTGTGGTGCGCCTCCGGATAGTCCGGGTCGAGGGCGATCGCGGCCTCGAAGCGGGCGATCGCCCCGGGGATGTCGCCCGCCTCGAGCAGCAGGTTGCCGGCATTGACGATCGCCGGAACGCACGCGGCGTAGGTCCGAAGCGCCTCGTCCAGCAAGGCCTGCGCGGCCGGCCGATCGCCGCGGCCCAGCGCCACCAGGGCCCGTTTGTTGTGGGCCAGGGCCCGCTGCCGGTCATCGGCCGCGGCGGCAAGGGCTTCGTCGAAGCAGCGTTCCGCCTCGTCGAGATCACCGCGGCGCAATGCGCGGCCGCCGCGCTCGAGCGGGCCCGCCGGTGCCACCCGGGCCATTCCAAAGAGCCGCGCGAAGAAACCCACTGCGCCCATGTTGCACGTCGACGTCATCTCGCTCTTCCCGGAGATGTTCGCCCCGGTTATCGGCCTCTCGATCGTGGGCCGCGCCATCGAACGCGGGCTGATCGGCGTGCGCGTCCACGATTTGCTCGAGGGCCTCGAACCCGGCGCCCGCGCCGACGAACGCCCCTACGGTGGTGGTCCCGGGATGGTGCTACGGATCGAACCGCTGGCCCGCACGCTCGACGGGATCCTTGCGGATGCGCCCGCAGACGAGCGGCGCCGCATCGTGCTGACTGCTGCGGCCGGCCGCCCGTTCGGACAGCCGGATGCCGCAGCGTTTGCCGAGCTCGATCGCCTGATCCTGATCTGCGGACATTACGAAGGCGTCGACGAACGGCTCGCCGCGCTCTATCCGGTGGAAGAGTTCTCGCTCGGGCCGTTCGTGTTGACCGGCGGCGAAATCGCGGCGATGGCTTTTCTCGACGCGGCGGCACGTTTGATCGACGGCGTAATCGCGGCCGATTCGCGCGACGCCGAATCGTTCGCCGGCGGCACCGATACGGTCGACCATCCGGCGTTCACGCGACCGCCGGTCTTTCGCGGCGTCGCCGTTCCCGACGTGCTGCTCTCCGGCGATCACGCGAAGATCGCCGAATGGCGACGCCAACGCTCGCGCGATCGCGCGGCGGCGCGGCGCGGCTGACATGCGTCCGATCGCCGCATTCGGCACGTTCGCGCTTTTCGCGCTCGCGTTGTGCACGCCGCTGCGCGCCGCGAGCGACATCGATAAACAGCTTGCGCGAGTGACCGGAACGGTGCAGTATCAGTCCGGATCCGATCCTGCCTACCACGCGGTTTTCGGCAAGATCGATCTCAGCGACGAAGCCCTCGCGGTGACGCTCGCGCAATCACGCGCGCAAGTGATTCTGCCCGATTCGAGTTCGATCGACGTCGGCCCGACGACGCGCCTGCGCCTCGGCGCATTCAATGCCGCCGATACCGGCAATCCCAACGTCGTGGTACTGGAATTGGGCGTGCTCCACTTCAACATCCGTCATCCGGCCGGCGGGCGCGCGAACTATCGCTTTCGAACGCCGACCTCGGAAATCGGCGTACGCGGTACCGAAGGCTATATCGTCACCGGACCCAGCGGGACGGATTTCTACTGCGTCGACTGTACGGCCGGCGACGTCACCGTTACGGTCGGCACCCACAGTTACGCGCTCGCAACGGGTCAACAAGCGATCATCATCGGGACCACGCCCGCCAACGCCGACGTCGACGTCGTTGCGCGACCGTGTGCGAATCCGGCCGCCATTGCGTTGAGCGACGGAAAACTCGGCGCGGCGATTCCGGTCGATCAACGCTTCGATACAACCGGTGCCGCGAGCGGCGATCCGCTGCAGGTCGTGCCTATACCGCCTCCGCGTTAGGCTCCGCGAGCGCTCTTTCGAGCAACGTCTGCCCGTAGGCGTACAACTCGTAATCCACCGCCAGCGATTCGAGCAGGCGCGCACCGAGCGGATCGCGATCGATCCACGAGATATCGTCTCCCTCGGGGATCTCCGTAACGTTGGTGACCGTTACGCGATCGACGGGTAACAAATTCAATCCGATGCCCGCGCTGCGCGCACGCAGGACGTGCAGCGACTCCGCCGGCCGTTCCGCCGTGCCGACCATGATGAACCGTTGCAGCAACGATTTTGCAAGCGGAAGACGTTCGCGTTCGTAGGTCGCGCGGTCGCGCTTCGGCCACGAACCATAGCGCTCGGGATTCACCCGGCCGTGCGCTGCGTCGCACCACTCGTGGAGCGCGATGTGATTGGTTTGCGCGTTTTCGAACGGTTCGCCGTCCGTGCGTTCGAGCAGCCAACGCGCAACGTCGATCGACGCCGTGCCGACCGATGCGGGAACACCGAACGCTTTCCGCTCCTGTTGCGTGTACCGCAGCACCGAGATCGCTTGCGCGCGCGGATCGCGCAGGATCGTGGCATAGTGCAGTCGCCGCGCGCCGAGCCTCGGGGGATAGCGGCGAATGTTGTGCGAGCTCACGGCGACGAGACGGGCGTCGTTCGAGCTGGGCCACGCTTCGTTGGGCAGATAGATGTGCCGCTCCGGATAGAGCGCGCGAAACCCCGTGATGGCGCCCTCTACCGCCGCGTCTCTTAACCAGACACGCACCGCAGTTCCCGCACACTTCGGGATGTGGACGTAGACGAGAATATCGGGGGCTTGCACCCCGGGCACCTCTCTAAAGCTGCTTGGTCGCTCAGGGTTTCTTTATACTTTAGTAACCAACCCTGGGTAAGCTCTAGGAACGCGCGAAAGACTCTTACTTACCTCGCCGCCAACGTACAAAAAATCGCAGTAGCCGGTTAGGGGAGTGGAAAGCCTGTTTATCTAACCAATATAAGCAAGCTTCCGGAACCGACGGCAATCTTTCGAGCTTGAACGAGTACCGCTTTCATGGTACACTCGGCGGGTTGTCGCCGCCCCTGTGCGGCCTCGTCGCGCGCGTTAGTAGAGAGCAGTCATGAACGTCATCGACCTGATCCAAAAGGAACAGGAAAAGCCGAGCGTCCCCGATTTCCGGCCGGGCGATCCGGTGAAAGTTTACTCGAAGGTCGTCGAAGGCGGCAAAGAACGCATTCAGATGTTCGAGGGCACCGTGACGGTCCGTAAGGGCGGCGGTTCAGCCGAATCGATCACGGTGCGCCGGATCGCGCACGGCGTCGGCGTCGAGAAGTCGTTCTTGCTCCACAGCCCTCGCGTCGACCGCATCGAGATCTCCAAGCGCGGTATCGTGCGCCGCAGCCGTCTCTACTACTTGAGCGATAAGATCGGTAAGGCCGCTCGCATCAAGGAAAAGAAGGTCGCGAAGTAAGCGAGCGGTGACCCCTCTCGAACTTCTCGCACTGATCTGCATTTTCGCCATCGTCCGGGTGGCGATCAGCATCAAGCCGACGCCGGTCGCTGCCGGCGCGGACACGGGCCCGTCGGCTCGGACGGTCATCCGCGAATATCTCGATGCGTTCATCGTCGCGGGACTGGTCGCGCTGTTTCTGATCACGTTCGTGATCCGGACGTTCTTCATTCCGTCCGGCTCGATGATCCCGACGTTGCAGATCCATGACGTGCTGCTGGTCAACGAGTTCGAATACCGCTTCACGAAACCGGCCCGCGAGGACGTCGTCGTCTTCCCGCCGCCCATTGAATCGCCCAACGATTTCATCAAGCGCCTCATCGGCGCACCCGGCGATACGCTGCGTATCCACGATGGGATCGTGTACCGCAATGGCGTCGCGCTCGTCGAACCCTACGAGGCGCAGAAGCCGAACTACGAACTGCAGATCCGCAATTACAACGTCTACGTCGACGGCACGCCGCTCGATCCGACGCTGGCGAACATCCCGCCGAAGGACAAGTGGACGGCACCGGATCGCATCCCCGACGGTTGCTACTTTATGATGGGCGACAACCGGAACAACTCCGAAGATTCGCACATCTGGGGCTTCGCCCAAGCCGACGGCACGTTTCTTGCCGGCCCGCTCAAGGGACAGAAAGCCTCGTTCACTGGCCACGCGTTCCTGATCTTCTGGCCGTTAGACCGCCTGCACATCCTGCGCTAGAGGATTCGCTTCAAGCGAATCCTTCGCGTTCGGCCCCTCACGAATCATCGCAGCGGAGTGTTTCCCGGGGGCCGAGCCGCCTTCGTATCGAAGATGTATCTGTGCTCTCGCACCCGCGTCATGTCTTCCGGGTCAGCGTGCAGGTCATCGTGTTGCTCGCGATCGGGATGGCGTTCTTCCTGCGGATTCCGCAAGTGACGGGCCCCTCGATGCTGCCGCACGTACAGCCGGGCGAACTCGTCTTGATCAACACGCTCGCATATCGCATGGGCCCGATTAAACGCGGCGATATCGTCGCGCTCCATCACGATGAAGCAACGGCGCAGACGTTCCTCAAACGCGTCGTCGCGCTGCCCGGTGACCGCGTGCGCATCGAGAGCGGCACGCTCTACGTCAACGGCTCCGCGGTCGCCGAGCCCTACGTCTCGTTTCGCGACCGGCAAAACGTCGCCGACATCACCGTTCCGCCCCACGGAATCTACGTCTTGGGCGACAACCGCGCGGAGAGCGAAGACTCACGCACCTGGGGGCCGGTCGACGAAAACGCGGTTATCGGAAAGGCCCTCATCGGACTGTGGCCGCCCGAGCGCCTGCACTCATGACCGAGCCGACGGAACAGCAGATCCAATGGTTTCCCGGCCACATGGTGCGGGCGATGCGCCTGCTCGAAGAGCGGCTCGCGCTGGTCGACGTCGTGATCGAAGTGCTGGACGCGCGCCTGCCGCTGATGAGTTCCAACCCCGAACTCGACCGGATCGTCGGAACGCGCCCGCGGCTCGTGATCCTGGGCCGCGATGACCTCGCCGATCCGTTCGCAACGCGCAGATGGCTCGCGTGGTACGCCGCGCAGAACCGTCCCGCCATCGCCGTCGACGGCCGCATTCAACCCAGCGTCAACCGCGCCCGCGCCGAGCTCGATCGCTTCGTGGCCGGCCGCGGGCCTTCGCGCGCCATCGTGATCGGGATTCCCAATACCGGGAAATCGTCGCTGATCAACGGCTTGGCGAAACGAACGGCGGCCAAGACGGAGAACAAAGCCGGTGTGACGCGTCAGTTGCGCTGGATTCGCGCGAACGCCCAACTCGAAGTGATGGACACGCCCGGCATCCTGGTACCGAAGATCCCGACCGCCGAAGCGCAGTGGATGCTGGCCCTCACCGGCGCCCTGCCGCGCGAACGCTACGACCCCGAGGACGTGATCGGGCGATTCCATGCGTGGGCCGCGGTGCACGTCCCCAAATTGGATGTGCCCGATCTCGAGCGGTTCGCCCGCGCCCGCGGGTTCGTTCGCCGCGGCGACGAAATCGATGCGCACAATGCTGCCGGCGCCTACATGCGCGCGTTCGGCGAAGGGAAACTCGGCCGCATCACGTTCGAAGAACCGCCGGAGGCCGCGGTGTGAACGATCCGGCCAAGAAACGCCGCAACGCGCGCGAACGCGAGCAGCGCCGCCTGATCCGCCTCCATCTTTACGAAGATGCCGCCCGGGCCAACGGTCACCGCTTCATCGCGGGAACCGACGAAGTCGGACGGGGCCCGCTCGCGGGGCCGGTGGTCGCGGCGGTGGTGGTGCTCGATGGGCCGCTCTACCTTAAGGGCCTCAACGATTCGAAGCAAGTCCGGCCCGAGCTACGCGCGGAGCTGGCCGAGATGATCAAACTTCGCTGCGTCGCTTGGGCGGTCGGCGAGGCGAGCGTTGCCGAGATCGACCAGCTGAACATCTACTGGGCCTCCGTCCTGGCCATGGAACGCGCCATCGCCGCGGCCGGCTGCACGATCGACTACCTGTTGACCGACGCGGTGAGGATCAAATCGTTCACCGGACCGCAAGAGCCGGTCATCAAGGGCGATGCCAAGTGCGCCAGCGTGGCCGCGGCCTCCATCGTGGCCAAGGTCCACCGCGACGGCCTCCTCGTGGAACTCGACGGCGTCTACCCGCAGTACGGTTTCGCCGACCACAAGGGATACGCGACCCAACGGCACATCGAAGCCCTGACGGCCCACGGGCCATGCGCCGCCCACCGCCGGGGGTTTTGGCGAGTCCGTGATGCCGCCCAACTTTTGCCGGGCTTGTCGTGATGAACCGACGAACACGGTTCGGTCGTGAAGGTGAAGACGCTGCGGTTCGACTCCTCGAAGATTCCGGGTATGCGGTGATCGCACGCAACGTCCGTTTGCCCGGCGGTGAGATCGACGTTATCGCGCGCGACCGCGACACGATCGTCTTCGTCGAGGTCAAAGCACGCGCTTCGCAGCGCTTCGGCTCGGCGCTCGGCGCGGTCGACGCGCGTAAACGGCGCACGCTGCGCGCGATTGCGGCCGACTGGCTGCAGATCGCCGCGCCCGGCGCGAACGCCCGCTTCGACGTGGTCACGATCGACGCCGCGGGGGCCCGCCTGCATCGCGGGGCGTTCGCATGAGCGGCGAAATGGAAAAGAAACTCCTCGGCGGACGCTATCGCATCGACGCCCTGATCGGGCGCGGCGGCATGTCCGACGTGTATCGCGGCATGGACGTCGTTCTGCAACGGCAGGTCGCGATCAAGATCCTCACCGACCGCAGCGAAGATCTGCGCAAACGGTTCCTGCGCGAAGCGCAGTCGATGGCGCGGCTCAACCACACGAACATCGTCGGCGTTTACGACGCGGCGCAAAATGACGGCGTCTCGTACATCGTGATGGAACTCGTGCAGGGCCGCACGCTGGCCACGATCTCGCCCAGCGAGCTGACCGTGCACACCGCGCTGCGCTACATCCTGGAATTGCTCGAAGCGCTCGCCTTCGCGCATGAGAACAACGTCGTTCATCGCGACGTGAAGCCGGCCAACATCATGGTCCTCGCCAACGGCGCGATCAAAGTGATGGACTTCGGTCTCTCGCGCCGCACGAGCGAAATGTCGAGCGTGACGAATGCGGGCGAGATCGTCGGCACGATCGCTTATCTCTCGCCCGAGCGCTTTCTCGGCAAGATCGCCGACGCACGCAGCGACCTCTACAGCGTCGGCGTCGTGATGTACGAAGTCTTCACCGGCACCGTGCCGTTCAAGAACGAGTCCGACGACTTGGTCGCGGTGATCTTCGCGCACGTGAACGAACCGCCGGCCGCGCTGCGCACGATCAACCCGGCAGTGCCGGCGCCGATCGAACGCATCGTGCTCCGTCTGCTCGAGAAAGATCCCGAACGCCGCTACGCGTCGGCGCGCGAAGTGATCGTCGACATACGCACCCTGCTCGGCCTCAACGAACCCGGCGAGCAGGCTCCCTCGAGCGCGGTCGGCATCGCCGCAACGATGCAGGGGCCGCCGCGAACGGCCTCGGCGCCCAGCGGCAACACCGCAGCCGAAGTTGAGGCGCGCTCGGTCCTCGAGCGGACCTTCGGCAACACGCAAACACTCAACGAAGGCTACGCCAACACGCTGGCCGGGATGCTGGCCGCGCGCAAGCGTGACTGGACCGAAGCGACGCGTGCCTACGTTGCCGCACTCAAGGCGTTCTCGGAAGTGCGCAACCACGTCGAGCACGCGAAGACCGCGCTGAAGTACGCGACGATGGTGCTGGCCAAGGGCGCCGACACCGAACGTCCGGACCGGCACGAAGTCGAAAATGCCATCGAGACCTTGGGCCGTGCGCTGCTCGTCCTGCGCGCGCGCAACCTCACCGCGGAAGTCGACGACGGCGAGCGGGTTCTGCACGCGCTCCAGCGGATGGGAGTCCGGCTCCGCTAAATGGCCGCTAAGGCAAAACCATCACTACGACGTTCCGTTACGCCGTGGGGCTCGTTCTCATGGGGCTACTCGGATGTCGGCGCCGACATCTTTGTCGGTCTGGGGCTCGTGCTTGGCGCCGCCGGCGGCGCGTCGAACATCGCGTTCCTCTTCGCCGGCATCGTCTACGTGTGCATCGGTCTCGCGTACACGGAACTCGCCGCAACCTACCCCGTCGCGGGCGGCGGACAGTACTTCGTCATGCGCGGCCTGGGCGACATCTTTGGCTTCATCGCCGGCTGGGCCGTGCTGCTCGACTTCACGATCGACATCACGCTCTTCTCCTGGTCCTGCGTGGACTACTTAGGCCAGCTGCTTCCGATCCTGCAGTTGCAGCCGCATCCGTGGATCCACTTTTGGTCCGTGTTCTTGCTGATCACCGGCTTGTGTACGCTCAACGTGATCGGCGTGCGCGAGTCGACCACATTCAACGGCATCGTCAGCGCGCTCGACGTCATCAGCGAAACGTCGATCCTCTTCTTCGGCTTCCTATTCGCCTTCAACCCCGATCTGCTGATGCATACGATGCACGTCTACTGGCCTTCGACGGATCATCTTTTGCTCGGCGTTTCGTTCGCGATCATCTCGTTCGTCGGCCTCGAATCGATCTCGCAGGCTGCACAAGAAACGCAGCGGCCCGCTTCGGTCATCCCGCGCACCTCCATCGGTCTGATCCTGACGATCCTGATCTACGCGCTGGCCTACGCGAACCTGGCGCTCGGCATGACCCCCGCCCATCCGGTGCCGCTCGATGCGCACGGTCACGCACAGCAGTTCTTCCAGTTCCTCGGTAACGACGAGAACAATGGCAAAGCGGTCGCCGTGCTGGCAGCGAACGTGCCCTATTTCGGCGCCATCGCCGGTCTCTACGTTCCGGTGCTCGGCGCGATCTTGCTGCTGATCTCGAGCAACTCGGGCGTGTTCGGCGCTTCGCGCATCGCGTATGCAATGAGCCGCGCGCGTCTGTTGCCGTCGGTGTTCGAACGCGTCAGCCGGCGCTTCCGCACGCCGGCCGTGTCGATCGTCACGTTTTGCGCTATCGCGATCGTGGTGTTGATCTTCGCCGCCCTGCCGAGCCTCGACCCGGGCATGCAACAGCTCTACAATCACGCGTTCCGCGGTGAAGCCGGGATCGTCGTCTTGGGCGACCTCTACGCGTTCGGCGCCGCCACGAGCTACTCGTTCGTCTTCATCGCGCTGATCGCGCTGCGCCTCAACGACCCGCTCAGCCCGCGCAAGTTTCGGATTCCGCTGAATATCCCGTTTACGTACCGCGGCGAACGCGTGCTCTTCCCGATCGTCGGCGTGATCGGATTCCTCGGAATCTTCTCGATCCTCGTCGACACGCTGATCACGCACGAGATCGGCCGCGTCGCGGGGCCGACATGGATCATCATCGGGTTCTTCGGATACCTTTTCTACCGCCGGCACAAGGGGTTGCCGATCTTCCGCTCGCGACCGCAGGATTGGGATGCGCAGCAAGTGCTCATTCTCAAGGACGCGGGTGAGCTCGAGAGCATGGATGAGTTGATCGAGAAGCTGCGCGTTCGCGGCCGCAACGTCACCGTCGGAGGCCGTACATCATGATGACGCTGCGCGTGGCCAAGATTCGCGCCTTCCTCGGTATCGTGTTCGCGCTGCTGGGCATCGCCGTCGGCGTGCAGCTCTTGCTGCGGCCGGGCGCGTTCAACGCAAAGCTGATCGGCCTGGCGTTCGCCGCCGTACTGGTCGCGCTCGGCGTCGTGCGCGTACGCATGTACCTCAAACTCAAGAGCGAGTTAGCTCCGTGACCACGATCGAGGTCCACCCCGCCGGTGCCCTCCTCGCAGTGGCGGTCGTCGCCGCGGTCATTGCAACGTTCTATTGGATGCTGCATCCTCCGAGAACGCGGGCCGACATCGAAGCGCAGCAAGCCGAAGCGGTGCTGCACAAGATGGTCGGCAGCATCATCGTGGTGTTTTCCGAAGAGATCCACTCGGGTCACATGATGGTGCTCGCGGCACGCCTCGCGCGTCGCGAACGGGCCGATCTCTACGCGGTCTATGTCATCGAAGTGCCGCTGATTCTGCCCGAAGGCGCGGAGATGCCGGAGGAAGACCGCGCCGGCTACGACATGCTCGCAACGGCCGAAGTGATTGCGCAACATCACGACGTTCATCTGCACACCGAGGTGCTGCACGCGCGCTCCGTCAGCTCCGGCGTGATCGAGCTGGCAAAGCGCGAGAACGCCAACCTGATCGTGCTCGGATCCTATCGCGAAGGCAAGTACTCCGGCGCTCCGCTGGGGCGCGCGATCGAAGAGATCGCGACGCGCGCCAAGTGCGACGTGCTGATCGGCGTCCCCGGCCCCTACGGCGTCCTGCTCGGGGAAGAACGCCGCGAAAACGAAACCGCCAAACCGATCCGTCCGAGCTAGAGCGCGCGCTTCATCCGCTGAACGACTTCGGTGAGGATCGCAGCCGACGTGCCCATGTTGACGCGCACGAACGCTGCCGAGTCGAGTCCGAAATCGCGGCCCCGCGTCAGCGCGACGCGGCCGCGCTCGAGAAATACGGACACCGGATCGGGGCCGAGATCGAGCGCCGCGCAGTCGAGCCAGGCCAGGTAACTCGCTTGCGGCTCGATGTAGCGCACGCCGGGCAATTCGCGCGCAAGTAAGCCGGTAAGCAGACGGCGGTTGCCGTCGAGGTAGACCAGCAGGTCGTCGAGCCACGGCAAGCCCTGTGTGAACGCGGCGATCGACGCGACGACGCCGAGATTTCCGGCGCTCCACGGCAATTCGGGCCGCATCAACGCAAGTTTTTTGCGCGTGCGTTCGGTGCCGGCGATGGCTACGGCGCACTTCAGGCCCGGCAGATTCCACGCTTTCGATGCCGACGCCAGCGCGATGCAGTCGCAATCGATGTAGTCGCCGATCGGGAGAAACGGCACGAAGGTCGCGCCGTCCATCGTCAACGGGGCGTGAATCTCATCGGCGATCACGAGCACGTTGTGCTCGCTCGCCAGTTCCGCGATACACGCGAGGGTCGTCAGGTCGAACACCATGCCGAGCGGGTTGTGCGGCGAACAGAGCAAATACGCCGCGGCGCCGCCGGCGAACGCGCGCTCGAGACCGGCCAGGTCGAGGCTCCAGGAGCCGTCCTCGGCGCGCAGCAGCGGAACGTCTTCGACCTTACGTTCCACCTCGCCGATGACACGGTAGAACGGCGGATAGACCGGCGAGTTCACCACGATGCGGTCGCCCGGTTTGGTGAGCGTGCGCAACAATTCCGAGATGCCGACGAGCACGTCGGGAATGACGAACACGCCCTTCGAGTCGAGCGTCCAATCGTAGCGTGTCTTGACGAACGACGTGAACGCCGCGCCGACACCGGCACCGTTGGCGTAGCCGCAGTCGTCGTGCCGGATCGAATCGAGTAGCGCCTCGCGCACGCCGTCATCGAGCGGGAAATCCATTTCCGCCACCCACGCGGGCAACACGTCGGGCGGAAACATCGTCCACTTCGCGCTGCGCCGTTCGCGCAGTTGCGCGACCGTGATGTCGTCGAAGCGGGGCATCAGCGGGCGAACACGCGTTTGCGGAGCTCTTCGGCGATCACGGCGAGCAGGATCACGGCGCCGAGCACGATGTCTTGGGTGTACGACTCGATGTTCAACAAGTTCATCACGTTGTTGAGCACCCCGATCAGCAGCGCGCCGAAGAAGGTTGCGACCACGCTGCCGCGCCCGCCCATCAGCGACGTTCCGCCGACCACGACCGCCGCGATCGATTGCAGCTCGCTGCCGACGCCGGTCTGCGGCGAACCCGATGAGAAGCGGGCCATCAGCAACATGCCGGCCAGCGCTGCGCAGCCACCGGAGATCACGTACACGAACATCTTGACCAGGCGCACGTTGATGCCGGCCAAACGCGCGGCTTCTTCGTTGCCGCCGAGCGCCAGCACGTAACGCCCGAAACGCGTGCGCGTGAGAACGATGGCGAACGTGATCACCACCACCAGCATCACGAGCACGGCCCATGGGATACCGGGCATCCCGAGCGGCGCGAGCAGATCGTGCAGCGCGTACTGCGTGCCTAGCGCGTCGAACGCGCTGCTCTTGAGCGGCACCGGCTGCCCGTGCGAGAGCTTGAACGCGAGCCCGCGCGCCATCAGCATCATCGCGAGCGTCGTGATGAACGGCGGCAAGTTGAACCGGATGACGGGCAGCGCATTGACGAGGCCCGCGCAACAGCCGACGGCAATGCCGACCAGCGTTGTGACGATCACGAGCAGCGGCCCGCCGAGACCGCTCGCATTCGCGAACTGCGCCATGACGACGCCCGTCAGCTGAATCAGCGATCCGACCGACAGATCGATGCCCGCGGTGATGATGACGAAGGTCTGACCGACGGCAAGGATCGCGTTGTACGTGATCTGCCGCAGGACGTTGGTCAAGTTGCCGGCGGTAAAGAAGTCGCCTTGCGTCAGCGCGTTGACGATGACGATCAGGACGACGAAGGCGACGACCGCGATCCCCGTGCGCAGCACGGTCTGGCGGCGCTGCTTCGCTTGGGCGTCACCGGAGCGCGCGTCGAGCGCGGCCTTGACTTCGTGAACGCTCTCCGGCGGCGTTTCCGGGTTCACGCCGCAACTCCGGCGGCGGCGGCGATGACGGCTTCCGGGGTAGCGTCGGCGCGCGCGAATTCGGCCGCGATCTTCCCGCCGCGCACGACGAGGATGCGATGCGACATCCCGAGCACTTCGGGCAGCTCGCTCGAAACCATCACGATGCCGGCGCCGCGCGCGAGCAGTTGCAGCATCAGCGTATAGATCTCCGCCTTGGCACCGACGTCGACGCCGCGCGTCGGTTCATCGAAAAGAAAAACGCGCGCATCGCCGGTGAGCCACTTCGCGAGCACGACCTTCTGCTGGTTGCCGCCGGAGAGGTTCTTCACCGCTTGTTCGCTGGAAGGCGTCCGGATGCGCAACTCCGCGATCTCGCGATTCGTGATGCCGACTTCCTCGGCGCGGCTGATGAACGGCCCGCGCGAGTACGCGGCCAGATGCGCGAGCGTCGTGTTCTCACGCACCGTCATGCCGAGCACGAGCCCTTGCGCCTTCCGGTCTTCGGTAATGAAGGCGATGCCGGCCTCGATCGCCGCGTGCGGGTTGCGCGCGACGACGGGTTTGCCGTCGACCACGATCTCGCCGCCCGTCGCCACGTCGGCGCCGGCGATCGCGCGCACGATCTCCGTGCGTCCGGCCCCCACGAGTCCGGCCAACCCGACGATCTCGCCCGCGCGCACCTCAAACGAGACGCCGTTGACGTTGCTCGCTGCTCGCAGATCGCGCACCGCCAAGCGGACAGGCGCATCGGTCGCCACCTGCGGCAAGTCGGGAAAGTGCGCTTCGAGCGCGCGCCCGACCATGAGCTGGATCATCTCGTTCTGCGGCAACGCGCTGGTCGCGCGCGTTTCGATGGCACGTCCGTCGCGAATGACCGTGATGCGGTCGGCGATGCGCGGCAACTCTTCGAGCCGGTGCGAGATGTACACGAACGCAACGCCCTGCGCTTTGAGCTTTGCGATCAACGCGAACAGCGCGTCGGTTTCACGGTCGGTCAGCGCCGCAGTCGGCTCATCCATCACGATCAGCCGCGCGTGCCGCACCAGCGCCTTGGCGATTTCGGTGAGTTGCTGTTCCGCGACCGACAGCCGCCGCGCCGGACGGTCGAGCGGCAGCGTGATCCCGAGCTCGGCCAGAACGGCCGTGGCGCGTGACGCTGCGGCCTTGGTATCGAGAAACACGCCGCGCGTGGGCTCGATGCCAAGCACGATGTTCTCGATCACGCCGAGATCGGGCACGAGGTTGAACTCCTGATAGATCATGCCGATCCCGAGCCGCTCGGCCGCCTTCGGGCCGTCGATCGTCACCGGTTTACCGTCGATCTCGATCGTGCCGCCGTCAGCGGTGTACGCGCCGGCAAGAATCTTCATCAGCGTCGATTTGCCGGCGCCGTTCTCGCCGACGAGCGCGTGCACTTCACCGGCAACGACTTCGAACGACACGCCGTCGAGCGCGCGCACGCCCGGAAACGATTTGGTGATCGCCGCCATGCGCAGGAGGGGTGAGGCCAAGACTACTTCGCGTCAGCTTTCGTGAAGGTACCGACGGGAACCGCGATCTTCTTCGGCACGGTTTTGCCGGCGAACGAATCGGCGATCGCGTCGATCGTCTTCGCGCCGATCTGATCGGGATGCTGGATCGCATCGCCGTACATCGTTCCGGCCGCGATTGCCGCGCGCGCTTCGGGCGTCGCGTCGTAGCCGATCACCGCGACCTTGCCGCTCAAACCGGCGGCCTGCACGGCGGTCGACGCGCCGAGCGCCGAGTCGTCGTTGATCCCGAAAATGCCCTTGAGGTCTTTGTGCGATTGCAGAATGTCCTCGGTCGCCGACGAGGCCTTGGCCCGTTCGCCGCCGCCGTCGATATCGGCCGCGATCGTCACCTTGGGGCACTCAGCCGCGAGGGCGGCCTTGAAGCCCTTGACGCGGTCTTGTACGCTCGTGACTTCCGGCTCGTCGAGGATCGCGACCGGGCCGCCGCCCGGCACGGCCGCGCACATCAGCTTGCCGGCTTGGCCGCCGCCCTGGACGTTGTCGCTGGCGATGTGCGAAACCACGACGCCCTGACTCGACGCATTGGCGATGTCGGCCGTGAAAACGGGGATACCGGCCTTGTTGGCCTCGACGATGGCCGAACCGATGGCCTGCGAATCGTAGGGGGTCAGGACGATCGCGGCGACCTTTTGCGAGATGAAGTCCTCGACCTGACTCTGCTGCTTCGAGTTATCGCGGCTGGCGTCGACCACGTTCACCGTGTAGCCGTATTTTTGCGCCTCGGCCTTCATTCCGGACTCCATGTCCTGGTAGAACTGGGCCTCGCGATTCTGAATCGACACGCCGATCGTTTTGCCGCCGGAGGCCGTCGTATCGGCGTTTTTCGAGCAGCCGGTCGCAATGACGAGCGCGCACGCGAGAAGAGCGAGTCGTTTCATATCGGCACTCCGACTTGTCGCAGGCCGTTGGGACGCCCTGCGGCTGTGCGAAAGGCCTCTATTTGACAGGGCTTCTCAAGAAGGAGCTCCTGCGACGTTCGGCGGGTTGAGGGAGCGTCCGGATGATGTGGAATCGACGCTCGCGCGCTCACTTTGCCTGCAGTAAACGGCGTGCGCGGCTGGTGGCGTTGCCCGCGTCGAAATTTCCGGTCATTCGGCCCAAATGGAGCGTGAACTACGCGAAAACACCGGGAAAACCGTCTTTCGCAGCGCCGTGGGGTAGCTGCTATCTGCTCCGCCGCAAAAGATGCGCGCTCCGCAAGAAGGAGTGTTCCCAGCGCGCAAAGAGCGCGGCGCCGGAGGCCGCGCAGACCCGCGAAAATCAGCCAAATCCCAGACTCATTACGAAGGTGGCGCCTGCTCACGGACGGTTATCCACAGCCGCTGGCCGTACGGCTGTGCACCGTGTGGACACGGAATCGCAGCTTGCTACCCGGGCGCCGGGAGCCGAGCCCCGAGCGCCGGGTAGTCCATGGCCGCGACGCGATTGCGGCCGGCGGCTTTTCCGGCATAGAGCCGCCGGTCCGCGATCCGTATGAGTTCCGGGCCGTCGGCGGCTTCGCGCGGGCACTCCGACACCCCGATCGTGACCGTGATCGGCATGACCTCGGCGCCCTTCCAGCCGGTCGCAAGCGCCCGCGGCAGTTCGGCCACGATGCGCTCGGCCAGAACCGTCGCCTGGGCCAGCTCCGTCTGGGGCAAGAGGATCGCGAACTCTTCGCCGCCGTAGCGGCATACGTAATCCGAGACCCGCAGCGTTGAGGAAATTGCGGCCGCGATCAGCTGAAGAACGAGGTCGCCCTCCGTATGGCCGTACGTGTCGTTCACGCGCTTGAAGTGATCGACATCGACCATCATCATGCAGATCGACCGTCCCGAGCGCTTCGACATCGCGACGTATTTGTCAATGGCTTCATCGAAGAATCCGCGATTGTAGACGTTGGTGAGCGCGTCGCGAACCACGATCCGCTGCAGCTCTTCGTAGCGCTGGCGATAGGTCAGCACGCGGAACATCGCGCCCAGCGCGCGTCCTTCGCCCACGACCGTGCTCTCGGCAACGTTGAAGTAGCGCAAGTACGTCGCCAGGATGATCGAGTAGACGAGCGCCGCAAACGTCTTTCCGACCAGCTGCGAGATCATGATGTCGAAGTACGGCGGGCTGCCGGCGAACGCGGCGGTCGCAAACGCGATCGAATCGAAATAGAGCGTGATCGTCAGCGAGAGATAGACGCGCAAGAAGATCGAGCGCGTGTAGCGGCTGATCCATTCGTAGAGCAAGCAGACGATCAGCGTGTCGATGAACAGTACGACCGCGCTCGAGACGACGATGCGCGGCTGCACGCTGAACAGATCCGGCGAAAGGTGAAACGGGTTGATCACCTGCGGCGACTGCAATTGCGTCGCGACGAGCAAACTCAACGGCAGAAAGACGATGTTGGCGATGGCAACGCCGAAGATCAATTTGCGTGCCTCGAGCGCATCTTCGCTCAGATACACGAACAGCACGAGAAACAGAATCGCCGGAAAGAGCACGACCGAACCGGGGCTGACCACGAGCCACGGCGAGAGCGGAATGTACATGCTGCCGGCGAGCAAGTTGGCGTATTGGAAGATCACGCCGAAGACGATGTAGAGCAGCGCCTGACCGAACGTTCGCCGCAACCGAAAGGACGCGACGAGTAAACCGCCGACGAAGACGCTCTGTACGAGCATCAGCAGCAGCTGCTGCACGACGGGGGCGGTCATTACGCCCTTAGTGCGGCCGCCAGTTGTGCTTGAGCGCGTTCCAATCGGCGAGCCGGCCGCCCGGCGGAACCGGAACGATCTCGCTCGCCGGCATGTCTTCCCAGGTGACGACCTCTAAGATGTTCCCGTCGATGTCACGGAAATAGACCGATGCGGCACTGACCACGCTGCCGTGGCGGCGCGGCCCGGCGAACGGAATCCCTTCGCGGGTGAGATGCTCCTTAAATGCCAGCACGCCCGCCGCCGTGGTACCGAAGGCGTAGTGCGGGTTCATGTTTTCGCCGTTGGGATTGGTGGCGTCGGGATAGCCGTTCTCGGTGCGCTGCTCGACGAGCTCCACCAGGACCGCGCCGACGTGATAGAAGATGTGGCGCGACTTCTTCGCCGCGCGCTCGGCCTCGGAGTAGCCGGCGCGGAAGAACTCAACGCCGCCCAGGATTTGCTCGAAGAACTTTCCTGAGAGCTCCGGATCGCGCGCGGGCAATCCGAAATGATCGCACCCCGTGAGCGTGAAGCGGTTGGACTGCGGTTCGAAGCGTTCCTCAAACCCAAAACGAGCCGGACGCGCGAGTATGTCCATCGTCTTTTTTTTCGTCGTCCCGCCGCAATCTCCCACGGTTCCCAACCCGCCCCGCCCTTGCCGCAGCGCACCACGTGCGCAGATGAAGCGGGTGTTACCGTGTT
>Ga0182030_10010087_pt1 | contig 19268 bp, 18 predicted proteins | sample 812S3MmetaG_FD_121299 | JGI IMG/M metagenome (GOLD analysis project Ga0182030, IMG submission 121299) | Permafrost microbial communities from Stordalen Mire, Sweden - 812S3M metaG (Illumina Assembly) | ecosystem: Environmental > Terrestrial > Soil > Wetlands > Permafrost | place: Sweden... | reverse complement strand
CGCCGTCGCGTCCAACGAGCTCTACCGCTCGAACCTCGCCAAGGGCCAGACCGGTCTCTCGATCGCCTTCGACCTGCCGACCCAAACCGGCTACGACCCGGACGATCCGGCCGCCGCCGGCGAAGTCGGGAAGGTCGGCGTACCGATTGCGCACCTCGGCCACATGCGCCAACTCTTCGATGGGCTACCCCTGGCCGAGATGAATACCTCGATGACCATCAACGCCACGGCCGCGTGGCTCTGGGGACTGTATTTGGCGCTGGCCGAAGAAGAGGGCGTCGATCTCAATCAACTCCAGGGCACGACCCAGAACGACATCGTGAAGGAGTACCTCTCGAGGGGCACGTATATCTTCGCGCCCGAACCCTCCAAGCGTCTGATCGTCGACATGATCGCCTACGGACACGACCACGTCGCCAAGTGGAATCCGATCAACGTGTGCAGCTACCACCTCCAAGAGGCCGGCGCAACACCGATTCAGGAGATCGCGTACTCGTTGGCGACCGCGATCGACGTCCTCGACGCCGTGCGCGACTCGGGCAAGATCGAACCGAAGCAGATGCCTCACGTCGTTGGACAGATCTCATTCTTCGTGAACTCCGGCGTGCGCTTCATCGAAGAGATCGCCAAGATGCGCACGTTCACGGCCATGTGGGACGAGATCTGTCGCACGCGCTACGGCGTGGAGGACGCGACGTTGCGGCGCTTCCGCTACGGCGTGCAGGTCAACTCGCTCGGTCTCACCGAACAGCAACCGGAAAACAACGTGCAGCGCATCGTGCTCGAGATGCTCGGCGTCACCCTGTCGGCCGACGCGCGCGCTCGCGCGCTGCAACTGCCGGCCTGGAACGAAGCGCTCGGACTCCCTCGCCCGTCGGACCAGCAGTGGAGCCTTCGAATGCAACAGGTCCTCGCCTTCGAGAGCGACCTGCTCGAGTACCCGGACATCTTCGCCGGTTCCTCGGTGATGGAGGCCAAGGTCCACGAACTCACGAACGGTGCCCAGAACGAACTCGACGAGGTGCTGGCGCTCGGCGGCGCCTTTTCGGCGATCGACGAACTGAAGAGTCGTCTGGTCGCCAGCCAGTCCCAACGCGTGGCGCGCATCGAGTCGGGCGAGCAGGTAGTCGTGGGCGTCAACCGATTCACCGAAACGGCGGAATCACCTCTGACGAGCGACAGCGCGATTGAAACGATCATGAGCGTGGACCCGGCCGTCGAGCGACAACTAATCGACGACGTCGTGCAGTGGCGCTCCGCGCGCGATGAGGACGCCGTGCGTGCGGCGATCGAAGAACTCACTCGCGTGGCGAGCAGTGACGATCCGGGCGACAACGTCATGGTGCCGACCATCGTCCTCGCCAAGGCCGGGGGCACGACCGGTGAATGGGCCAATGCGCTGCGCGGGGTCTTCGGGGTCTATCGGGCACCGACCGGCGTTCGCGCGGGCGTCGGCGAACGCGGCGACGTCTTCGCCGCGCTGGTCGCTCGCTCGAAGGCGGTCCAGAGTCGTCGAGGTCGACCACCGAAGTTGCTGGTGGCCAAACCCGGACTCGACGGCCACTCCAACGGCGCCGAGCAGATCGCCGTGGCCGCGCGCGACGCGGGGTTCGACGTCGTCTATCAGGGGATCCGACTCTCCCCCGAAGAGATCGTGGCGGCGGCGCGCGACGAGGACGTCGACGTCATCGGCTTGTCGATTCTCTCGGGTTCGCACCTAGCCCTCGTGCCACGAATCCTCGAGTGCCTTCGCGAAGGCGACCTCGATATCAAAGTCGTCGTCGGCGGTATCGTGCCGAAGGAGGACGCGAGATCACTGCTCGACCAGGGAGTGGTCGCGGTCTATACGCCCAAGGACTTCTCCCTTGGGGCGATCATCGGTGACCTCTTGGGAATCGTTGAATCCCTTAGCCCAGTCGGGGTCGACGATTAGCGAACGGCGCGGCGTTGAACCAACGGCCCGAGAATCGCCAATTCGGCACTTGATCGACGGCGGCGACGGCCTTTTCACTTCGTAGTACTTCTTCGACGGCCGCCGCCAACGCCGCCAACTCATCAGGTGGTAGTTCCGGCCTCGGCGTCAGGCCGTAGTTCACAGTGGGACGTTCCCGTGCTTGCGTTTCGGCAAGTCCTCGCGCTTGCCGCGCAGGAGTTCGAGGGAACGACAGAGGACCCGTCGCGTCTCGGCCGGGTCGATGACGTCATCGATGAAGCCCCGCTCCGCGGCGATGTAGGGCGACGCGTACTCCTCCTCGTACTCCTCGATCAGTTGCTTGCGCAGTGTCTGAGGGTCGTCGGCGTTCATCAGATCACGACGGTGCACGATCTCGACGGCGCCGGCCGAACCCATGACCGCCAGTTCGGCGGTCGGCCACGCGTAGGCGAGGTCGGCCCCGATCGACTTGGAGTTCATCACGACGTACGCGCCGCCGTAGGCCTTGCGAGTGACGACCGAGATTCGCGGCACGGTCGCCTCGCAGAACGCGTAGAGCAACTTGGCGCCGTGGCGGATGATGCCGCGGTACTCCTGGTCGGTGCCGGGCATGAAGCCGGGCACGTCGACGAAGGTGACGAGGGGGATGTTGAACGCGTCGCAGGTACGCACGAAGCGCGCCGCCTTCTCACTGGAATCGATGTCGAGCACGCCCGCGAGCACGTTGGGCTGATTCGACACGATGCCGACGCTGTGACCGTCGATACGCGCGAAGCCACAGGTGATTTGCTGGGCGTAGGTGGCGTGCACCTCCATGTAATCACCACCGTCGACGACCGAGGTGATCACCTTCTTCATGTCGTAGGGCAGGTTCGAAGACGGGGGCAGGATGTCGCGCAGGTCCTCACAGAGCCGGTTGGGGTCGTCGCCGCTCAGGATGCGCGGTGCCTCTTCCATGTTGTTCGAGGGCATGAACGACAAGAGGTAGCGGACTTCGTCGAGCACGCTCTTTTCGTCGGGCAGCACGAAGTTGGCGACGCCCGACTTCGTCGCGTGGGTCAACGCGCCGCCGAGCTCCTCTAACGTCACGTCCTCGCCGGTGACGGTCTTCACGACGTCGGGGCCGGTGATGAACATGTGGCTGGTGTCCTTCACCATGAAGATGAAGTCGGTGAGCGCCGGCGAGTAGACGCCACCCCCGGCGCACGGACCCAAGATCACCGAGATCTGCGGCACGACGCCGGACGCCCGGGCGTTGCGGATGAAGATCCCGCCGTAGGCGTGCAGGGCGGCGACACCCTCTTGAATTCTCGCGCCCGCGCCGTCATTGAGTCCGATGATCGGCAGACCCATCGTCGTCGCCATGTCCATGATCTTGTGAATCTTCTCGCCGTGGGTCTCACCGACCGCACCGCCGAAGACGGTGAAGTCCTGGGAGAAGACACAGACCTTTCGACCGTCGATCTTGCCGTACCCGGTGATCACCCCATCGGTGTAGGGTCGATTCTCCTCGAGACCCATGCCCGACGCGACGTGTCGATTCAACATGTCGAGTTCCTGGAACGTGTCCTCGTCGAGCAGGTATTCGATGCGCTCGCGCGCGGTCATCTTGCCTTTGGACCGGTGACGCTCGATAGCCTTTTCACCGCCGGCCACACGCGCCTCGGCCTTGCGGGCGTCGAGGTCGGCGAGGCGCTCAGACATTGAATGCTCCATGAGGTGCAAGGCTACCCAAACGGCGCCGATGACGTTCCGTGGAGCACCGATCTCCTCGTGCCGTCACATTGACCCGCTCAAGAAGTCTCTTCAACCAACTCGATAAGCGTGCCGAAGGATGCCTTGGGGTGCACGAAGGCGACGATCGTCCCTCGAGACCCCGGCCTCGGCGTCTCGTCAATCACCCGCGCGCCGCTCGCCATCACGGCCTCGAGCGTCTCGGCGCAACTGTCGACCCGATAGGCGATGTGGTGGAGTCCCTCGCCGTTCTTCGCGAGGTACTTCGCGACCGGCGAGTCGTCGCGGGTCGGGGTGAGCAGCTGAATGTAGGAATCGGCGACCTTGATGAGCGCCTCGTCGACGCCGTCAGATTCGACGACCTCGCGGTGCACCACGACGGCGCCCAAGACCGACTCGTACCACGCGATTGCGGCGTCGATGTCGTGCACCGCGATTGCGACGTGGTCAATCTCCGTGAGTTGTGACGTCACGACGGCGCCTGATCGTGTCGGCGAAAGATCGTCAGACGTTCCTCGCCCACGCGCTCGCGAAGCTCCGGATTGGTGATGCCGAGACCCTCTTCGGTCGCGACGCACAGGATGCCGATCTTGCCCTCGTGTCGGTTGTGGTGCAACTCGTAGGCCGCGACACCCGTCTCTTCGAGAGGAAAGACGCCGGACAGCGGCGGCACGACCTTGCCGTCGATGATTGTTTGGTTGGCCGCCCAGGCCTCGCGATAGTTCGAGAAGTGCGAGCCCTTGATGGTCTTCAACTTCATCCAGAGGTGACGATTGTCGTACTCGATCATGTAGCCACTGGTGGCGGCGCACGTGACGATCGTGCCACCTCGCTTGGCCACGAAGACGCTCGCGCCCATGGTTGAGCGTCCGGGGTGCTCAAACACGATGTCGGGGTCGTCACCGACCAGTGCGCGAATGTCCTTGCCCAGTCGGCGCCACTCGCTCTCGTCCTGGGTGTGCTCGTCCTTCCAGAACCGGTAGTCCTTCGCGCGCCGGTCGATCACGTACGCACAGCCCAGTTCGTGCAAGGTCTCGACCTTGGCCTCGCTGGAGACGACGCCAATCGGCGTGCCGCCGGAGTTCAACACGTGTTGCACCGCGAAGGATCCGAGTCCACCCGAGGCACCCCACACGAGCACCACGTCGCCTTGGGTCACCGGCGCGCCGTTGTGCGAGACCAGCATCCGGTAGGCCGTCGAGTTACACAGCGCGTTGACGGCCGACTCTTCCCACGTGAGGTGCGTCGGCTTGGGCATCAACTGGTTCGCTTTGACGACCGCGATGTCGGCCAGTCCCCCGAAGTTGGTTTCGAATCCCCAGATCCGCTGGTTGCTTGAGAGCATGGAGTCGTCGTGACTGGACGGGTCTTGGTCGTCCACGTAGTTGCAGTGCACGGTGACTTCGTCGCCGACCTTCCAATTGCGTACCGCCGAACCGGCGCGCAACACGACGCCGGCGGCGTCGGAGCCGATGACGTGATAGTCGAGCGCGTGACGCCGTCCCCAGAACGATTCCTTACCCAGTCGATCGAGGAACCCGAAGGTGGACATTGGCTCGAAGATGCTCGTCCACACTGTGTTGAAATTGATCGACGACGCCATGACCGCGATAAAGACCTCGTCGGGGGCGAGTTCCGGGAGCGGCACCTCTTCGACGTGCAGACTGCGACGCGGATCCTTGTCGCGACTCTCCATCGCGTCGAACATGTGTTGCTCGCTGCGACGCACGACGACCGCGCGGGTCGTTGCCGGCATCTCGGTCGCGGCCAACTCTTCGGCCGAAGCGCCGGAGCGCACCGCGTCGAGAATCTCACTCATCCCGGCGAGGTTACTTGGCCCCGGCGCGCCGCTCGTTCGAAAACTGCGAACGCGCAAAGCGACGTCGCGCTTTCCGCGACCTCGTCGGAGAGAGAAGACCGGCGTCTAATGTCGGTTCGTTGCATTCGATTGCACGAAGGAGTCTCCATGTCACGAAGCGTCATCGTCGCCGGCACTCGAACGGCCATTGGGAAACTGGCGGGCGCCTTCGCGTCGCTGAGCGCCCAGGACCTCGGAGGTGCGGCGATCAAGGGTGTGCTCGATCGCACCGGCGTCGATCCGTCCAGCGTCGACCTCGTGTTGATGGGTCAGGTCCTCCAGGCCGGACAAGGCCAGATCACCGCGCGTCAGGCCGCGGTCAAGGGTGGCATTCCGATGACCGTCAACGCCACCACCATCAACAAGGTCTGCCTCTCGGGTCTGCAGACGATCTATCTCGCCGATCTCATGATCCGCTCCGGCGAGGCGGACGTCATCGTCGCCGGCGGCATGGAGTCGATGACCAATGCGCCGTATCTCCTGCCGGGCGCGAGGTCCGGTTATCGAATCGGCGATCAGAAAGTCGTTGACTCGATGATGTTTGACGGCTTGACCTGCGCCTTCGATCAGTGCGCCATGGGGCTCTCGACCGAGCGATACAACCAAGGACGAATCAGCCGCGAACGTCAAGACGAGTTCTCCGCGCGCAGCCACCAGCTCGCCGCGGCGGCGATCGCCGCCGGGAAGTTCGCCGAAGAGATCGTCGACGTCGCGGTCCCCCAGCGAAAGGGTGACCCGATCGTGATCTCGATCGACGAAGGCGTGCGCGGCGAAACGACCGCGGCGTCACTCGCGCAACTGCGTGGCGCGTTCGAGAAGGACGGCACGATCACCGCCGGTAACGCCTCCCAGATCTCCGACGGTGGCGCGGCCGTACTCGTCATGTCCGCCGAGCGTTGCGAGCAGTTGGGCCTCACGCCGCTGGGCGAACTCGTCAGCTACGGCCAGGTCGCCGGTCCCGACGCCTCGCTCCTCACCCAGCCCTCGCACGCGATCCTGCAGGCGGCGAAGAAGGCGGACCTCGACGTCAAGGGCCTGGATCTCTTCGAGATCAACGAGGCGTTCGCGGCGGTCGGCCTCGCGTCAGTTGACGACCTCGGCATCGACGAGACCAGGGTCAACGTGAACGGCGGCGCCATCGCGCTCGGCCACCCCGTGGGCATGTCGGGCACTCGCCTCGCGCTCTCGGCGCTCATGGAACTTCGTCGACGCGGTGGTGGCGTGGCCGCCGTCGCACTGTGTGGCGGCGGCGGACAGGGCGACGCCGCGATCCTGCGGAGCCTCTAGACGGGAACGTAACTCGCAACAACCTCGTAGCGTTCCAGGCCGACCGGACGGTCGTCGGGCAACGCCAACACGTAGGCACCACCGAGCGGATAGTGGTCCCCCCGCAACGACTTCGGCAGGTCCTTCGCCAACGTGATCATCATCTCGTGCACCGTGGGGTTATGACCCACGACCAGTAGCGACATCGTCACCGGGTCAATAGCGGCGAGATCGATCAGCAGATCTTCGGCGCTGACGTCGCGACGCCCGTTGTAGATCAGCTCGCTGAATTCGCAGTGCTCCACGAACGCCGTACCGTGAAAGGCCCGTCGAAACGTCTCGCGAGTTCGAGCGGCCGAACTCACCAGGGCCGTCGTCGGGCCGTACTGGCCGAGCTCTTTGGGGTCACTCGCCCACTCGTGAAGCCGTTCGCACTCCTCACGTCCGCGTTTGCTCAACGTGCGAGCGAAGTCCGCCTCGCCGGGCTTGGCCGGTGACGACTTCGCGTGTCGCACCACAGTCAGATAGCGCATTCGAGAATTCTGGCTCAAATCCCTCACCAACACCACCGGCGCGGTCGTTTATCGTTGGGAGGTGCACGCGTCCTTGTCGTACTTCCAGGCGATCATCATGGGACTCACGCAGGGAATCACTGAACTGTTTCCGGTCTCCAGCCTCGGTCACGGCATCTTGTTACCCGCACTACTGGGCTGGCACAATCTGGTCAACTCCCAGTCGGCCTCGGAATCGTTCTTTCTCGCCTTCATCGTCGGACTCCACGTGGGCACGGCCCTCGGTCTGCTGATCTACTACCGCAGGACCTGGATTGCCCTCTTTCGCGGACTGGGCCGTCAACTCGCCGCCGTACCTCGCGCCGGCATCTCGTCGCTCTGGCATCTGAATGAACTCGACACCGATCCGAACTACCGACTGCTCTTCGTGCTCGCCGTCGCCACGGTGCCCGTCGGGATCGCCGGGCTCTTGTTGGAACACAAACTGCGAGTGCTCTTCGCCAAGCCACTCGCCGCGGCGATCTTCCTCACGATCAACGGCGTCATCTTGTTGGTCGGCGAGCGACTGCGTCGCAATAGCGGGCGACACGTCCAATTCAAGAAACTCGAGCGGCTCTCCCCGACGGGCGCATTCGCCATCGGTTGCTCGCAGATCTTCGCGCTTTTGGCGGGGATCTCACGAAGCGGAATCTCCATGGTGGCCGGCCTGATGGATGGACTCGACCACGAAGAGTCGGCGAACTTCGCGTTCTTGTTGGCAACGCCGGTCATCTTTCTCGCCGGTGTACTCAAGTTGCCCGACTTGACGGGACCGCTCGGCGACGGCGTTCGTTACCAGACGCTCGTCGGCGCGTTGTGTGCGATGGTGACGGCGCTAATCTCCGTGAAGTTCCTCACCAAGTGGTTCACCACGAAGACCCTGATCCCGTTCGGGTTCTACAGCCTCGTCGTCGGAGCACTCTGCGTGATTCGATTCGCCTAGTCAGTTAGGACGCGACGGCCCTCGATCGCGCGACCCAGCGTGAGGTCATCAGCGAACTCCAAGTCCCCGCCGACGGGTAGTCCACTCGCGGGCTGGGAGACGACCAGGCCGGGCACTTGCAACAAGCGACTCAGATACATCGCCGTGGCGTCGCCTTCGACGTTGGAGTTGAAACAGAGGATCACCTCTTTGACCGGGCCGCGAAGTCGGAGAATCAACTCCTGGATTCGCAACCGGTCCGGCGTGACGCCCTCGAGTGGATTCAAGACCCCGTGGAGCACGTGGTACGTGCCGTGGAACGCGCCCGAGCGCTCGACGGCGACGACATCCGGAGGATTCTCCACGACACAGATCGTCGTTTGGTCACGTCGATCGTCGGCGCAGATCGGACAGAGCCCGCCGGTTTCGGCGATGTTGCAACACCGTTCGCAAAACGAGAGCTTGGTCTTCATCTCTTCGATGGATAGGGCCAATCGAGCGACGTCCTCACTCGGCTGACGCATCAGCCAGAACGCTATGCGCTGCGCCGACTTTGGTCCGACGCCGGGAAAACGACCCAGTTCATCGACGACGGCCTGCAAGGGAGGTGGGTAGCTCACGTGACCTCGGTCGCGCCGGGGAACATCTCGGTGATGAGGTGGTCACCGGCCGAGTCGACGACGATGACGGTCTCGTCGCCCGGGTAGCTCTCTTCGACTTCGGACTCGCGCGTACCGATCGGTCGAGCGCTCGTCGTTGGAATGCTCGCACTGCTCGCCATCGTGACGTCAACCGCCCAGGTGATCTGAAGAGGGGACTTGAATTCGTGTTCCATGGCACTTCGTAAGCCTTGGGCGATCAGCTCGGTGTTCTGGCGCATCTCTTCGCTCGGCAGTGCGATCGTGAGATTCTGACCATCGAGAGATCGAACGAACGCCGATTTGAGCAGCAACTGTGCTCCGCGTGAGGTTCGCGGGATGACGCGCTCGACGAACCTGGCGCGAACGTCGTCGAGGTCGAGTCCGCCTTCAACGATTCGCGTCGGCTTTTCGGGTTCAACGGTGTCGGCCGTTGGTGCGGGGGCCGGCACCTTCGCGGGACGGCTGGTTGGGGCCGGGGCCGCTGTGCCAATCGGTCGAAGCACCGCTGGCGGCGCCGGCGGTGTCGGCTCGACTCGAACGCCGTCACGTTCCAACTTCGTGAGCCGTTCGTCCAGGGCGTCGATGGTGCTGTCCAACTCGGGTCTGATCAGACGGACCATGGCCACTTCGAGGATCACGATCTTCTCTGGCGCACTCTTCATTTCGCGCATGGCTCGCCCAACGGTCTCTAACACGCGAACCGTGCGCGGAAGACCTAGTTGGTTGCCCCACTCGATGAGTCGATCACGGTCACTGTCGACCGCGTCGGCGACATCCGGCGCGACCTGGAGCAAGAAGACCTGGCGTACCTCGGCGGCGAAGTTCTCGGCGAGTTGTTCGGGGTCCCATCCCTCCCGCGACAACTCCGCGAGTGATTTCAGGGCAGCAACCGCGTCGGCGTCGACCAAGGCGCGAAAGAGACTGTCAAACTCCGGTTGCGTTTCGATGATCGATCCGGTGGCGATGAGTTGGTCCAATGCACTCAGCGCATCACGCGCCGAACCGCGACCGAGGCGCACCGCCGCTTCAATCGTTGCGTCGTCGGCGCTCAACCCGGCGGCCTGTTCGACCTCGTGCAACAAAGCGCCCAAAGTCTCGCCGTTGAAGAGTCGGAACTCCAAGTGCTGCGTGCGCGATCGGATGGTCGGCATCACCTTGTGCGGATCGGTTGTCGCGAGTACGAAGACGACGTGGGACGGCGGTTCCTCCAGCGTCTTCAAGAGCGCCGCCGACGCGGCCTTGGAGAGTTGGTGGACCTCGTCGAAGATGTAGACCTTCCAGCTTCCGGGCGTTCCGTGCCAGGCCCCGGCGGTGATGTCGCGTATGTCGTCAACCCCGTTGTTGGAGGCGGCGTCGAGTTCGGTCACGTCGAGTGATGTTCCCTTGGTGATCGCCACGCAACTCGCGCACACGTTGCACGCGTCGCCGTCGAGCGGATTCTCACAGTTCAACGCTTTGGCGAGGATCCGAGCGGTCGTGGTCTTTCCCGTCCCACGCGGACCGGAGAAGAGATAGGCGTGGGAGACGCGCTGGTTCTTGACCGCCCCCTGAAGCGCACGAACCACGTGGTCTTGACCGCGTAATTCAACGAATCGACCGGGCCGGAAACGGCGATAGAGCGACGTGACGCCGTCGATAGAGGTAGGGGTTGTCGACGCGTCTGCCATGCACGCATGCTAACGGTGGCCTGTGAGGTGCCGAGGTCCAAAGCAGTGGTCAGGCGATCCGTGGCACCCAACACGATTTGCTGAGAGCTGCTGGCTTCCACCCCTGACTCGATTCACAAACGGTCGTCGCACGGGACCCGACCACTGCTGTGAACCTCGGCGTTGGAAAGGCTACCGGACGAGTACATGAATCGTCTCGGGTAGCCTTGCGAGCCGGTATTCATTTCGCAAAAGTGGATGTCGGTATTGAGGAGGAGTGCGAGAGCGGCCGAATCGGCACGATTGGAAATCGTGTGAAGGGAAACCTTCCGTGGGTTCAAATCCCACCTCCTCCGCCACGGCCAAACCCGGTGGCGCCGTGTCCCGGGGGACGACGGTGTGCGAAAATGACCCCGTGAAGGGCGAAGGACCGCAGCGTAACGACGTGCCCAGCTGGCGAGGAAGACTGCTCGGGTTCCGGCTTCACCTTTCGCTGTCACGGCGCGCTCAGTTCGTCTCCTTGTTCTTCCTCGTCGGCGTGGTGGTCTTGGTCCCGTGGACCGTCTTCCTCGACCTCACCCTTCCCCGAAAGTACGACGCCAGTCACTGGCGTCTTCTCTGGACGGGGTTCGACGCGGCGTTGATCGGCGTTCTCCTCCTCGCGGCGTGGGCGGCGTGGTACCGACGCCAGATACTCGCGGCCATCGCCATGGTGGCCGGGACCCTGCTCTTCTGCGACGCGTGGTTCGACATGGTCACGTCCTTCGGCCACCGTGACGAGTGGCTGACCCTGCTCACGGGATTCGGGGTAGAAATGCCCCTCGGCGTCTTCTTCTTCTGGCTCTATCGCCGCATCGCGATGACCACCTTGACGGTGCTGCATCCCGACACGAGCGAGATTCCCCGCCGGAGAAAGCTTCGTGATTACCAGATTGTCGAATTGGAGCGTGACGTGCTCGAGTTCGAGTCCGGGCACGACGATCCTTCGACAGAGCATTGAAGGGGACGCGCGCCGAGATTGTCGATGATCGAACCGTCGTCGACTCTGAACGAGAAAGTGACTTTGAGCACTATGACAAGGCACGGTCCGCCCCTACATTGGAGTGTGGTGTGCGCGGGCGCACTCAGTTGGCCTAGGCGTGCACGACATTTCGCGAAATCCTTGCGAGGCATCGCGAAGTGAGAAAAAGGAGAAATGTCATGACAACTCGAAGCGACATCAACAACAAGCGGCTTGAAGTGAAGGGCAAGGCTGAGGTCCTGGTCGGGCAGGTCAAGGGAAAGGCAATCCAAGCCAAGGAAGTCGCCGATCAGGTCGGATCAGACCTCAAGAACGCAGGCGAAGACCTGAAGAACGCGGGCCAGGATTTGAAGAAGGCGGCCCAGCGCGTCAAGAAGGCTACGAAAAAGAACTAGCCGTTCAGATTCGACATGACCGTTCGACGGTGCTTGAATCCGCTCGGTTCGTCACTTGGCGCCACGAAGTGACTTTGTGCCCTTCGTCCACCTCGTCAAGGTTCCCTATGTTCGTTTCCGGTGGAGAGGTGTGGCTTGGGTTGGGATGCCACTCCTCCACCACCCCTTTTTGATGTCCAAGTTTGAGTGCTTCGAAAGTCGTTCGAGCGCCTGAAGTGCAAGAATGCGCCGCCCCAACGAGAGCAAGCGAGAATTGTCTGACGTCATTCGCCGCGCGCGCCACGACCTCTCACCTGGGCATCGAGGAACGCTCGTTCGGCCTCGTTGCGCGTCAGTTCGAGCGCCCGTTCACTTTCGACGAGTGCTTCATCCGTGCGCCCGAGGCTTCGAAGGAGATCGGCCTTGATCGCCGGAACGTAGTGATAGCCGGTGAGTCGGGGGTCCGACTCGAGCTCTTCAACCAACGCCAGCGCGACCAATGGTCCGTCGACCTTTGACACGGCGACCGCGCGATTGAGGGCCACGACCGGCGACGGCCAGGCGACGAGCAAGTCGTCGTAGAGCCGAACGATCTCGTGCCAGTCCGTCGCTTCAAACGAAGGCGAGGCTGCGTGCACCAAAGCAATCGCCGCCTGAAGAACGAAACGTCCGGGCCGGGCTCCGCGAAGGCCCTCTTCGACCAACTGACCGGCGTGAGCGATGGCGAGCCCGTCCCACTGCGACCGATCTTGTGCGTCGAGGCGCACGAGCGCACCGTCGTCACCGACCCGAGAAGAACGCCGTGCGTCGGTGACCAATAACAGCGCCAGCAGTCCTCGAACTTCGCGTTCCTCCGGCATCAACTCTCGAAGGACATTGGTCAGATGCAGCGCCTCATCGACCAACTCCGGACGCATCAGCGACGAACCTGACGTCGCGGTGTGTCCCGTGGTGAAGAGCAAGTAGATGACGCCGAGCACCGCGCCCAGGCGATCGGGCATCTCGGTTTCGCCCGGCATTCGCAACGCAATGCGAGCCGTCGCAATCTTCTGTTTGGCCCGGGTGAGTCGTGCGCCCATCGCGCTCTCCGAGACCAAGAAGAGTCGAGCGATGTCCTCGGTCGACATGCCACACACCAGGCGCAGCGTGAGCGCCATCTGTGCCTCAGGCGCCAGTGCCGGATGACAGCACAGGAAAATGAGACGAAGCCGTTCGTCCTTCACGTCGTCCTCCGCGTCCGTTTGAATCAGTTCTCTTCGTTCGTCTGCTTCGACGGTTACTTCGGGTTCGACTAACAGCGGGATCTTTGAGCGCAGCGTCACCTCGCGGCGAACCACGTCCACCGCTCGACGCTTGGCCACCGTGGTCAGCCAGGCGCCGGGACTGTTCGGAACGCCGTCGCGGGTCCACGCCTCGAGCGCGGCAACGAATGCCTCTTGCACGCACTCTTCGGCGACGTCAAGATCGCGGGTCGTGTACGCCGTCGAGGCGAGCACGGTGGCCCATTCACGACGGTGCGCGTCAGCGATCGCCTGTTCGACCTCCGACGCACTCGCTCGCACCTAGTCGAACCTCATCGTCATCGACCTAGTGTCCGGGACGTGTCGGTATGACCCAGTCCTCGACGGGACGTACTTCGACGCCACCGCCCTGATGGCAAATGGGATTGGTCCCGGCGATCTTGAGCGCTTCGTCGAGGTCCGATGCTTCGATGATGCAGAACCCGGCGATGACTTCCTTCGTCTCGAGGAACGGCCCGTCGGTGATGACGTCACCTCGGATCGACGTCGACACGGTGTGCGGCTCCAGCGCGAACGCCGCGATCATCGCGCCGTCGTGCTGCAAATCTTTGGAATGCTGTTCGTGTTCGGCGCGGGCTGCGCCTCCGTCGTCCGCTTCTTCATGAACGATGGGCGCGTACAGCAAAATTGCGTATTCAGCCATGGTGGCTCTCCCTTCGGGCGACTCGCTGTCGCCTTCATCCTTACGTCGAACCACTTCGCCAAATTCAACAGCGGAATTTGGGTCGTTGTCAAGGGGCCTTTGCGCACGGAAGTCGCGGCGAACGAGCGGTGCTCGCAGTAGCCACCCGACGGCGTGCCCTAGACCGCTCTGGGAGCCGCGTGAGCACCATAATCTTCGACAGCACACCCGGCAAGGGCTCGGCCTTTACCATCCATCCGCCGATCTGCACGGGTTCCTCGTCAGAACCTTCTGAGTGTGACGCGCGCGTGACTTTCCTTTCGCGGAGTCGGTCGGGACACTCACAAATGTGTCACCGACCCCTTCTACGATGAACCACGTGAACGATCCCACCACCGTCGACGAACTGTTCGACCTCTACGAATCACTCGGCGATCAGTCCTACGGCGAGTCGATCACGCAGAACGAGCACGCGCTGCAGTGTGCCGTGTTAGCGCGCGACGCGGGTGCCACCAGCGCGATGATGGTCGCGGCGCTCTTCCACGACGTCGGCCATCTCGCCGTCGACCTTCAACGAGAGCCCGGCTTCGACCTCGCCAGTGACGACGACGATCACGAAGCGCGCGGCGCACGCATACTCGCTCCCCTCTTCGGCCCGCGGGTCGCCCAACCGGTGGCGTTGCACGTCACCGCCAAGCGCTGGCGCTGCACTCGAGAGCCCGAGTATCACGACCAACTCTCCCGCGCGTCGCGAGCGACGCTGATCGCCCAGGGCGGACTCTTAAGTGAAGAGGAGTGTCAGCGCTTCGAACACCACCCCGGTTTCGAAGACGCGCTGGCCCTTCGCACCTGGGACGACATTGGCAAGATCGAAGGCCTACACGTCGGCGCGTTGCGCGACTGGGAGGAGTTGGCTAGGTCGCAGGCCGAGACGCGGTAACGAGCACGTCTCGAGCGTTGGCGACCAGGTCCACGCGCGTACCGAGTTCAAAGACCTCGGCGCCGCTACTCAATATGTCGGCCTTCACGGCCGCTCCACCGATGCCGACCTCGAGGCGTGTCGTCGCGCCGAGGAAACTCTTGTGCGTGATGATGCCGAGCCCCGTCGGGGCGACGACCACGTCGACGTCCTCCGGGCGCAGCAGTGCGTCGAGGGACTCCGCTCCCTCCGGCGCCTCGCCACGGATTTTTACGTCGCGACCAAACAAGGCGACCGAGTCACCGGTGCGAACGACGGCGACTCGACTCGAGATACCGACGAACTGCGCGACGAATTCGGTGGAGGGCTTGGAATAGAGCTCGGCGGGCGTGGCGATCTGTTCGGCGCGACCGCGCGACATCACGCACACTCGATCAGCCATCGAGAGCGCTTCTTCTTGGTCGTGCGTGACGAAGACCGTCGTGATCATGAGGCGTTGCTGAAGTGCACGGATCTGGTCGCGCAGTTCCGCCCTCACCTTTGCGTCGAGGGCGGAGAGTGGTTCATCCAACAGCAGTACGCGCGGTTCAATGGCGAGCGCGCGCGCTAACGCGACTCGCTGTTGCTGTCCACCCGAAAGCTGATGCGGATACTTGTTCGTGTGCTCGGACAAGCCGACGAGTTCCAAGAGCTCGTCGGCGCGCGCGCGACGCGGCGTGCTGCGCTGGTGACGGAGTTGGAGACCGAAGGCCACGTTGTCGCGGGCGCTCATGTTGGGAAAGAGGGAGTAGCTCTGAAAGACCATGCCCATATCGCGTTTCTGCGCCGGTACGTGCACCACGTCGAGGCCGTCGACCAGAACCTTGCCGATGTCGGGCCGCTCGAATCCGGCGAGGACTCGAAGCGCCGTCGTCTTCCCGCAGCCCGAAGGACCGAGTAACGCGACGAACTCACCGGGCTCGATGCGGAGCGTGAAGCCGTCGAGCGCCTTGGTGGTGCCGAAGCGCCGCGTGAGGTTCTCGAGGACGACCGGCGCGCCGGTCTTTGGCGAAGACACGTGGGCCATCGTAGATGGCGGGGTCTGGGTATCCATAGACATCAGTTCCTCCGGGAGTGAGACTTTCGGTCGAATGAAACGATCAGCATGAGCACCGCGCACGTGGCGAGCAGGGCGAGCATTGCCACGAGGGTGTTGACTCGCGGACTGTTGGTCGGCGCCGAATAGATCCACACCGGGATCGTCGTCCATCCGTCCAGACTTGCGATGGTGAACTCCCCGAACACCAACGCCAACGTGAGTACCGACGCCGACAAGAGGGCGCTGCGAAGATTGGGCACGAGCACGCGCCAGATGATCGAGACCCACCCGGATCCGAGTGAGCGCGCCGCTTCGACGAGGGTCTTCAGGTCGAGCGCGCCGAGACCCGCGTCGAGCGACCGGTACACGTAGGGCATCGCCAGGACTACGTAGACCAATGCCAGGAGGTACTGCGAGGATTTCAACCACAGCGGCGTCACACCGTCCACGCCGACGATGAGCACGATCGGCGGAATGACGATCGGGAGGATCGTGATGACCTCCATCACGCGACGAAAGCGCGGCATGCGCAGGTGCACGTAGATCATGGTCGGCACCATCAGGATCAACACGATGGCCATCGTCGCGATCGCCAATTGCGTCGAGAGCCATAGCGCCGAGAGGAAGCCCGGCTGTTGGGCGATCTGCGTCAATGGCTGCAGCGAGAAGTGTCCGTCGACGTTCTGCAAGGAGAACTGCATCGCGGCGTAGAAGGGGACGATGAAGTACGCGGCCGCGAGCACGAGCGCGATGCCGCGGCCCCAGTGAACGCGAAAAAACCAGGGTCGCGACGGCGTGCCGCGCGAATAGTCGTCCATGAACTCATCGTGTTCAATGGCGTCACCCAGCACTAACGAAGCCATCGAGAGCTCCTTCGACGCAGCAGCGCGTATCCGATCACCGAGATCAACAGAATCACGATCATCGCAAAGCCGAGGGCGTAGGCCAGATTGGCCTCACCGGAGAGCACGTTGCCCTGGAGGATGTCACCGATCTGGATCGGTGTGATCGCGATCGTGCCGGTGGTGAGGGCTTCGGCGGTGGCGTAGGCGGAGAAGCCGCTGCCGAACAGTAAGAACATGCCGCCCAGAACGGCCGGTGACAGCACCGGCAGTCCGACGTGGCGCCAGTAGCGCCACGACGACGCGCCGAGGTTCTCGGCCGCCTCGCGCCAGGACTCCTTCAGCCCAGCGAAGGCCGGCGTGATGATCAAGACCATGAGGGGTATCTGGAAGTACATGTAGACGAAGGCCACGCCCCAAAACCTGTAGAGGTCGAAGCCGTGGTCCCAGGGATTGAATCCGACGTCGGCGAGCCAGTGGGTGGCGACACCCGACAAGGCGCCGAAGCTGGCGATGAACATGAAGGCCAGGTTGACGCCCCCGAACTGCGCGAGCACGCCGGAGCATGCGGCGGTCAGGCGTTTGAAGAGTTCGTGCCGGGAGGTCGCGATGGCGTAGGCGATGAGGGTCCCGAGGATCCCGGGAACGATTGAAGTGACGAGCGCCAACTTCAAGCTGTTCTCGAAGCCAACGCGGTACTGTCCACCCGAGACGATCACTTTGATGTTGTCGAGGGTCAGCTTGCCGGCGTTCGATCGGAAGGCCAAGTTGATGATGGCGACCGTCGGCAACAACAAACCAAGCGTGATGTAGGCGAGGAACGGTACAACGGGTGCACCGGTTCGGACAGTCCGAAACAGTGCACCCGGAAATGACTTCTGAGCGCCGAGCTCATCACTGACACCAGAAGGGGAAGGACTGGTGTCAGTGACGAGCTCAGACATCGTTGCGATTTACAGCTCAGCTACCGCTGATTGCCGAGGCCCAGTTCGAAGCGATCGTGGCCTTGGCGCTGTTGACCTGGGTCATGGTTGGAAAGGTCACGGCACCCTTGGGAGCCGCAGGTAGCTTCGCCAAGAAGCCCTGGTTCACCGTTTTATTGGCGATCATTCCGGGCAACTCGATCGGACGGGCGTATCCCTGAAGGAACAGGTTCTGACCGAGCGACGAGTACAAGAACTCCTCCCAGAGGCGAGCGGCCGCCGGGTCCGGAGCGTCCTTGGTGATCGCCTGGGTGTAGTACGCGGCGATGGTTCCGTCGGTGGGAATCACTGACTTCCAGCCCGGGACGCTCGTGGCGACACCGTTTTGCAGGTAGTCCCACCAGATCAGGATCGGCGTGGCGCCCGACGCCGCGGTCGCCGCCGTGCCACCGGGCACGAAGTTACCGATCTTGTTCAGGTTGGCGAAGAACGAGATGCCCGGCTGAATGTTGCCGTACGAGCCACCAGTGGCGATCGACGCCGCCCACACCGCGTAGAACGCGGCCGACGCTGACGTCGGGTCGTTGTTGATGGCGACCATGTTCTTGTAGGCCGGGTTGGTCAGGTCTGCGAAGGACGTCGGACAGGTCGTTACGATCTTCGTGTCACAACCGATTGCGACATAGCCGCCGTAATCGTCGAACCAATGACCGTTCGGGTCCTTCGAGGCCGACGGAATCAAGCTCCAGGTCGCGACCTTGTAGGGAGCCCACAGGCCCATGTTCTCGGTCGCGTAGCTCGTACCGACGTCGACGACGTCCGGAGCGTCCGCACGACCCTTGTCCTGTTGGATCGCGGTGATCTCTTGCGCACTTGATCCGTTCGGGTTGGCGTCATTGATGTGGATGCCGTACTTCTTCGTGAAGTCCTTCATGATCAGGCCGTAGTTCGCCCAGCCCGCGAGCGGAATCGTAATGACGTTGACGTGGCCTTCCTTCTTCGCAGCCTTGACCAACGCGGTCATCCCACCGCCTGCCTGGGCCGACGTCTCCGTCGCCCAGTTCACCTTCGTGGTGGCTGCGTTCGCGCCACCGCTCACTAACGAAACACCTGTCAGCATGGTGCTCACCAGTCCAGCGGCGAGCGCCACCTTCATTTTTTTTGTCGACACTCGTCGTCCTCCTAAAGGTGAGTGCACCGGGTTGGTGACTCGCGACGAGAGTAAGTTGCGAGAGTTAGCCGAGTGTGACGCTACGGAGCAACAAATGTGACGAGTTGACGGATTCTTCGCGAACGTTTCTACGCAACCAGGGAGAACTATGAGTGACGTGTCGGCAATGAAGTGTCTGCGTTGTCAGGGCGAACTGCAGCCACTCGGCCACGAGACACTGGTGACCGGAGGATCTGGCCCGGCGGCGAAGTTCTTCCTCGGTCAACTGGCTGAAATGCAAGAGAAGAACTGGGTCGTCAGCGCCTATCGCTGCGCCAACTGTCACCACATCGAACTGTTCGACGCCGGATAGCAGTTCGGACCGGCTCGGACCATTAAGAGACCAAGAGATCGAAATCGAGCAGGTCGACGACTGAATCGATGACGTCGTCGGCGCCGTTGGCAATGAGACGGTCCCGGTCATCGT
>Ga0182030_10010085_pt1 | contig 19272 bp, 13 predicted proteins | sample 812S3MmetaG_FD_121299 | JGI IMG/M metagenome (GOLD analysis project Ga0182030, IMG submission 121299) | Permafrost microbial communities from Stordalen Mire, Sweden - 812S3M metaG (Illumina Assembly) | ecosystem: Environmental > Terrestrial > Soil > Wetlands > Permafrost | place: Sweden... | reverse complement strand
GGAAAGCGGGATGCGCGTTCGCTCGGTAGTTCTTCTCTTGCTCCTGGTGTTGACCGGCTGGGCCGTGCTGCGCGCGGAGCGGCCGTTCAAAGCCTACCCGGGCCAGGAATACGCAGACTATCCTCTTCCTGCGGATTATCAACGGCCCGCCGAGTGGACACGCGCGCGGCTGCATTATCCGTCGTTTTTGGTGGTGCATCCGCCCGCCCGCGACGGCTTCGATCGCTGGACCATCGATTACCCTCCCTCGGATCGGAAATTGCTGCAGGGCATGCGCCGGCTGACGCGCATCGATACGCGTTCGGTGGAACAGGTGGTGGACCTGGATTACAAAGAAGATGAAGACGATGTCTTCAACTGGCCGTCCATGTATGCAGTGGAGGTCGGCTATTGGAATCTGACCGACGCGCAAGCCTCGCAGATGCGCGAGTATCTGCTGCGCGGAGGCTTTTTCATGTGCGACGATTTCCACGGCTCGGTGGAGTGGGCCAACTTCGTCGCCAGCATGAATCGGGTGTTCCCGGATCGAAAAATCGTTGACATTGTTAACACGGACCCCATCTTTCACGTCGTATATGATTTGGATGATAAATATCAGGTGCCGGGGTTGCAATACGTTTACACGCACTCGCGCTTCGAGTACGACGGGTTCGAAGCCAAATGGCGCGGCATCTACGACGACAAGGGCCGACTGATGGTGGCGATCTGTCATAATATGGATCTCGGTGACGCCTGGGAGCACTCGGATAACCCCATGTATCCCGAGCGATTTGCGGCGCTGGCGTACAGGATTGCGGTGAATTACTGGACGTATGATTTAACACATTGACGTAACGGTTGGTTGACAGGCCGACTTAGCGAAAGAGGTCCATGTTCGAGTTTTTGTTCAAGTATCCAGCGGCAGTTTTCTCGCGCGGCACCGTGGTGCTGCTTGCGAGCTGGCCGATCTGGTCGCTCGGCCTTGCGATCCTCCTGGCCGCCGCTGGTCTGTGGTATTGGGTCCGCCGCGAAGGGACCACGCGCCTCGGAAACTTTCGTTCCGTCACTGTTTGGCTGCTGCAAACCTTGATGGCGTCGCTGCTCCTGCTGATGCTGTGGCATCCGGCGTTGAGCGTCGCGACGCTGCGTCCGCAACAGAACATTGTCGCCGTCGTCGTCGACGATTCGGCCAGTATGGCGCAGGCCGACGAAGCTGGTGGGGCCACGCGAAGAGCGGCTGCGACGCAGGTTCTGAACTCTGGTTTGCTCAATGCATTAAAGGATAAATTTCAAGTACGGCTTTATCGCCTGACGGATCACCTGGATCGCTTCGATAAGCTGGAGCAACTCAACTCTTCGGCTCCCGCCACGCATATTGGCGAAGGACTCAAACAAGTGGTTGCCGACGCGGCCAGCCTGCCGATTGGCGCGGTTATTTTGGCGAGCGATGGAGCCGATAATTCCGGCGGCGTCGATCTCGAAACGATGTCCGAGTTCCGCCGCCAACGCATCCCGATTCATACGATCGGTTTTGGGCGCGAAAAATCCGTGAAAGACGTGGAGATCAGCGATGTCGTGGTCTCCTCGCGCGCCCTGCCCGATTCGCGCCTCGCCGCGCAGGTCAGCTTCCATCAACAAGGATTCAAAGCGCAGAAGGCCAAGATCACGTTGCGCGAAGGGAAGAAAGTCCTGGCGCAGAAGGAAGTCACGTTAAAGGAAGACGGCGTGGAGCAGACGGAATCGATTCCGTTCAACGCCGGAGCCGCGGGTGTGCATGTGGTGGAAGCCGCCATCGATCCTTTGCCGGGCGAGGACAACGTCAAGAACAACGTGCTGACACGCTTGGTAAATGTCGATAGCCGCAAGCCGCGCATCCTTTACCTGGAAGGCGAGCCTCGTTGGGAATTCAAGTTCCTGCGGCGCGCGGTGGAAGACGATACGACCATCGATCTGGTCACCATCCTGCGCACCACGCAGAACAAGATTTATCGCCAGGGCATCGCCAATCCCGACGAATTAAAGGACGGCTTCCCCAGCAAGGTGGAAGAGCTGTTCGCGTTCGATGGATTGATCATCGGTAGCGTGGATGCTCCTTATTTGACGCCAACTCAGCAAACATTAATTAAAGATTTTGTTGATCGGCGCGGCGGGGGCGTGTTGTTCCTGGGCGGTAAGGACGCGCTGGCCGACGGCGGGTGGAAACAATCGGCGGATGTCGATTTGATCCCCACGGTGCTGCCGGATCGCAAGGGTACCTTTGTTCGCGTGGGCGCAAAAGTGGAGCTGACGGCAGCGGGTCGCGATAGTTTGATCACGCGGCTGGAAGAAGATCCCGCGAAGAACGTGGATCGCTGGAAGAATCTTCCTTATGTAATGAACTTCCAGGATCCGGGGCAGCCGAAGCCGGGTGCGACGGTTTTGGTCGACGGACTGCCGATGACCGGTGGCCGCATGCCTCTGCTGATCACGCAAAATTATGGACGAGGCCGCACGGCTCTGTTCGCCACGGGAGGCAGCTGGCGCTGGCAGATGCTGCAACCGGTCTCCGACAAGAGCCACGAAATGTTTTATGAGCAGCTGCTGCGCTGGCTGGTGTCCGACACTCCGCGGCGAGTGATCACGTCGACGCCGCGGCAATCCATCTCCGATGAATCGAAGGTGACGCTGCGCGCGGATGTTCGCGGCAAGACCTATTTGCCGGCATCGGATGCGACGGCGGAAGCCCACATCCTGGGGCCGGAAGGCATCGCCGAAACGGTGCAGATGCGGCCCGATCCGATTGAGCAGGGAATCTTCACGGCCGACTATACAACGCCCAAGCCAGGATCGTATCTCGTCGAAGTCGTGGCCACGCGCGGCACCGAGGAACTGGGACGCGATACGATCACTTTAAGGCGCGAAGACGGCGTGGCGGAAAATTTCCATACGGAACAAAATCGCGAATTGTTGGAGAAGCTGGCGTCGGAGACCGGAGGCCGCTACTATAAACCGGAGGATGCGCAGAAGCTCGGCAAGGACATCAGTTACTCCGATGCGGGCATCACGGTTCGCGAAACGCGCGACCTGTGGGATATGCCGATCGTGTTTCTGATTCTGCTGCTGTTGCGCTCCGTGGAATGGCTGCTGCGCAGGAAGTGGGGTGTGATTTGAGACCTCGCGGTAAAAGAATGATGAAGGTCGCGTTGCTGGCGCTGGCGCTCGCGGGCGCCGTGCACGCGGAATCGTTTTATCTGACGGTCGCCGGTCTGGGCGGCGAACAGGAATACGAGCAGCGCTTCACGGGCTGGGCCAAAGAGCTCGAAATGATTCTGCGCGGTGAGCCCAGCGCGAAGATCGAGACGCTGATGGGCGCGCAGGCCACGCGCGCGAACATTCAGGCGAAGCTCGCGGATTTCGCGAAGCAAGCCAAGGCCGACGACAACGTGATCGTTTTCCTGATCGGCCACGGAGGCTTCGACGAAAACGATTACAAGTTCAACGTGCCCGGTCCAGATGTCAGCGCCACGGAGCTGGCGCAGTGGCTCGACAAGATTCCCGCGCATCAGTTGATCGTCAATATGACCAGCGCGAGCGGCGGCTCGATTGCGTCGCTCGCGAAGAATAAGCGCGTGGTCATCACGGCCACGAAATCCGGTACCGAGCGCAATGCGCCGGTCTTCGCGCGCTTCTGGATTGAGGCCTTGCGCGATCCTTCGGCCGATACGGACAAGAACGAGGTCATAACCGCGCTCGAAGCGTTTCGCTACGCCGAGGCCAAGACGGTGAAGTATTACGAGGAAGCGAAGCGCCTGTCCACGGAACATCCTTTATTAGAGGACGCGGGCAAGCCGGAGGGCGTCCGCATTCCGTCGATCGAAAACGGCGAGGGACTCACCGCCGGACGGTTTGCGGTGCTGCATACGGGTTCGGCCGTCGCGCTGGCGAAAGATCCCGAAAAGCAAAAACTGTTGAAGGCGAAAGAGGAGATCGAGCAGAAGATCGACGATCTGAAATATCGCAAAGCGGCGCTGGCGGTGGAAGATTATCGCAAGCAATTGGCCGCGCTGTTGGTTGAATTGGCGAAAACGCAGGAGGCGCTCGACAAGTGAAACATTCGTCCGCAGCTTGTGGATTGCTAACGGTCGCGCTCTCGCTTGCCGTATCGCTTTCCGGACAAACCGCTCCCCCACAGGCCCCCGATGTGCAAACTTGCGCGGCATTGAAGCATCGTGGGGATGCGAACGCTCGCGCGTGTTATCAGCGCTTGACGCGCTCGACGGATTCGCTGGTGCAAGGCGAAGGATTCTGGGCGCTGGGCGATTTCAAAGCAGCGAACGACGCGTTTCGCGCGGCGGTGAAAGCGCGTCCTATGGATCCGAATCCGCGCGTGCGCTGGGGCCGCATGTATCTGGATCATTACCAGGCGGCCGATGCGCAGGATCTGTTCCAGGAAGCGCTGTCCATCGATAAAGCATGCGCCGCGGCGATGGAAGTTCCGGCCGAGCCCGAAGTGCAACTGCAGGCTCCGGACGGGGGAGGGCGGGGGAGGACTCCGCCGGTGGTTGTGAATCCGCAGGGTCGCGGCGGGGCTCCTGCAAAATCGGTCTCGGATGTAACGGCTCCGAAGCAATGCGCGCCGGCGCTGCTCGGGTTGGCGCTGGTCGCGGGAGAAAACTACGAAGGCCAGGCGGTGAAGTTCGCGGAAGCGGCGCTGAAGGCCGATCCGAAATTGGTGGAAGCGCAGGAAGTGATCGCGAGCGTCACGCTGGAAGATAACAATCCGGAGAAAGCGGCGGAGGCCGCGCAGAAAGCTTTGACGATCGATAAGGAATCGCTCGATTCGATGGCGCTGCTCGCCGCGATCGATCTGCTGGCCGATAAAAAAGACTCACCGTGGATGCAGCGTGTGCTGGCGATCAATCCGAAATACGGCGAGGCTTACGCGATCACGGCGCACTTTTATATCATTAATCGGCGTTACGAAGAAGGCATCGCGTCCTATCGCAAGGCGCTGGAGCTTGATCCTACGTTGATGGCCGCGCGCAGCGACATGGGCGTAAACCTGATGCGTCTGGGGAAAGAAGTAGAAGCGCGCCAGGCGCTGGAAGAGTGCTACAACGGCGGATATCAAAGTCCGGAGACGGTGAACTCGCTGCGTCTGCTGGATAGTTATAAGGACTACGACACGTTCACGACGCCGACGACGATTTTGCGGTTGAGCAAGAAAGAATCGGCCCTGCTGCGTCCTTATTTCCAGGAACAGTTCGAGCAGGATCTCGCGGCCTACGAGAAAAAATACAAGTTCAAGCTCAAGCGGCCCGTGCAACTCGAAGTCTATCCGAGCCACGACGATTTCGCCGTGCGCACCGCCAGTATGCCGGGCTTGGGCGGTATTCTCGGCGTGACGTTCCCGTATTCGGTTTCCATGGATTCTCCGAGTGGACGCAAGCCCGGGCAGTGGCATTGGGCCAGCACGCTGCGGCATGAGCTGAGCCATGTTTACGTGGGCGAGATGACGAATCAGCGTGTGCCGCGCTGGTTCACGGAAGGTCTCGCGGTGTATGAAGAAACCGCGGCGTCGCCCGATTGGGGAGATCGCCTGGATCACGAATCCGTCATGGCGATCAAAGGGAACAAGCTTTTGCCCGTGGCCGAAATCGATCGCGGATTTGTGCATCCCACGTATCCTTCACAGGTGATCGTGTCGTATTTCGAGGGCGGCAAGATCTGCACGTTCATCGTGCAAAAGTGGGGCTGGGACACGATTCTCGCGATGATCCACGATTTCGGCGAGGATCGCAGCACGCCGGAGGTCATCGAAAAAGAGCTCCATGTGAAGCCGGAGGAATTCGACAAGCAGTTCATGGCGTGGCTGGAGCCGCAAGTGAAGAACACCGTCGATCACATCGACGAGTGGACGAAGCTCATCCGCGCGGCGAATGAGGATTTCAAAGCCAAGAAGTGGGACGACCTGATTCCTAAAGCCGAGCAGGCGCGCGATTGGTATCCCGATTACGTGGAGCTTGGCAATGCTTACGAATTTCTTTCCGTCGCGTGGAAGAACAAGGGCGATAAAGCGAAGGAAACCGCCGTGTTGGAGCAATATTCGAAAATCGGCGGGCGCGATCCGGAATTATTGAAAGTGCTCGCGGACTTGCAAATCGCCGATGGCCGTAAGAAAGACGCCGCCGCCACGCTGGAACGCCTCAACCTGATTTATTTGGAAGACGAAGGCGCGCACCAGAAGCTCGGCGACCTGTATATGGATTTAGCGAACGCCCCGGGCGCCGTTCGCGAATATACGGCGGTGCTGGCCGGTAAACCGGTTGATTTGGCGAACGCGCATTTTGGATTGGCGCGGGCGCTGGTGGCGGAAAAAAAGTTTAGTGACGCGCGCGAGGAAGTTATCTCCGCTCTGGAAGTGGCGCCGGGGTTCAAGCCGGCACAAAAGTTGTTGCTCGAATTGAACGGGAGAGAATAATAGCGAATGTCAACTTCTCAACAGAATTTCACGGAATCCGCCGGGCTTCAGGAGCGGATCGCGCGGTTCCAGAAGGCGCAAGCGGCGATCATCGAACAGGTGCGCCGCGTCATCGTGGGCCAAGACGAAGTGATCGATCAGGTGCTGACCGCGCTGTTCGTCGGCGGCCATTGCCTGATCACCGGCCTTCCGGGAACGGCCAAGACGTTGCTGGTCCGGACGCTGTCGCAAGCGCTGGGCTTGGAATTCCGGCGCATCCAGTTCACGCCGGATTTGATGCCTTCCGATATTACGGGAACCGACATTATCGAAGAAGAGCCGGGCACGGGGCGCCGCACGTGGACGTTCGTACCGGGACCGATTTTCGCCAACGTACTGCTGGCCGACGAAATTAATCGCACGCCGCCGAAGACGCAATCGGCGCTGCTCGAAGCCATGCAGGAGCGTTCGTGCACGGTGCGCGGCAACATGTATACGATCACGCCGCCGTTCTTCGTGCTGGCCACGCAGAATCCCATCGAGCTCGAAGGAACGTATCCGCTGCCCGAAGCGCAGCTCGATCGCTTCATCTTTAATGTGCTGCTCGATTACCTCACGGCCGATCAGGAACTCAAGGTGCTGGATCTCACCACGACCACGCATCAGGCGAAGGTCGATGCTGTGACGAGCGCCGAGGATATTATCGACTTCCAGCAAGTGGTCCGCATGGTGCCCATTTCGGATTCGGTCGGCAAGTACGCCGTGAACCTCGTGCGCGCCACGCGCCCCAGCGATCCTTCGGCGCCCGACTTCATCAAGAAGTACGTGAACTTCGGAGCGTCCGTCCGCGCCGCGCAATTTTTGGTGCTGGCCTCGAAAGCGCGCGCGCTGATGAACCGCCGGTATCACGTGTCCTACGAAGACGTGATCTCGCTGATGCGTCCCATCCTGCGGCATCGCGTGCTGCTGAATTTCCAGGCCGAATCCGATCGCCTGACGACCGACGATCTGTTGAAGAAATTGTTGGAGGCCATGCCCGCGCCCAAGGAATAGTTTTTCCAGACGCAGCGAAAAATAGCGGATTTCCTTTGGGAATGCGCGGAAAACGCAGACAATGCAACGCTTCTTAGATCCGACGGTGTTGGCCGGGATTTCCGGTTTGGACCTGGTGGCCCGCACAGTGGTCGACGGCTTTATCTCCGGCTTGCACCGCTCGCCCGACTTCGGCTTCAGCCAGGAGTTCGCCGAGTACCGCTCCTACAATCCGGGCGACGACCTGCGCCACGTGGATTGGAACGTTTTTGCGCGCAGCGAGAAGATGTACCTCAAGCGCTATCGCGGCGAGACGAATTGCCAGCTGACGATTCTGTTGGACGCGAGCCGTTCGATGCGTTATACATCGCATAAAATCGACAAGCTGGAATACGCCCGTTATCTGACCGCGTCGTTGGCGTATCTGGCGAGCCTGCAGCGCGATGCCACGGGGCTCACCGTATTCGACGACGATGTCACGCAGTTCGTGCCGCCCTCGACCAAGCAGGGACAGCTGGCGCGCATCCTGCACGCGGTGGAAAAAGCGGAGCCCGGCAATCGCACCGATTACGCCAAGCCGTTCGCGCATTTGCGCGAGTTTCTGCATCGCCGCGGACTCATCGTTTGTATTTCGGATTTCTGGCAGAACCCCGAAGAAGTGATCAAGACCATCGCGCCGCTGCGATTTCACGGCAACGAAGTGGTGCTGTTTCATCTTCTCGATCCGGAAGAAATCCGCCCGAGATTGAAGCAGCCCGCGCTGATGGAAGATCTGGAGACCGGCGACACCATCGAAGTTTCGCCCGATTACGTCAACAAGGAATATCCCGCGAAGATCGACGCGCACCTGGCGGCATTGAAATCCGAAGCGCAAGGCAACGGCCTGGATTATTTTCTGGTCGACACCAGCAGGCCGCTGGATGCGGCGCTGCGTGAGTATCTGGCGATTCGCACGGGGAGAATGTAGTGGGATTTCTCGCTCCCTGGTTTTTGGCGGGACTTGCCGCGGTAGGCATCCCTGTATGGGTGCACTTACTCAAGCGCCATAAAACGGATCCGAAACTGTTTCCGTCGCTGATGTTTTTCGAGCAGCGCGAGCAGAGCTCGGTAAAGCATCGCAAGCTCGACTACCTTTTGTTATTCGCGTTGCGCGCGGCGATGCTGATCTTGCTGGCACTGCTGTTTGCGAATCCTTTTATACGGCGCTCGATCGGCGCCTCCGATGGAAAGAAGATCACGGTCGTCGCCGTCGATCGCTCGTTCAGCATGCGGGCGGGGAGTCGTCTGCAGCAGGCCAAGGACGAAGCGCTGAAAGTGCTGGGCGGGCTGAAGCCGGGCGATCAGGCGCAAGTCATCGCGCTGGCGGGAAACGTGCAGGCGCTCACGCAAGTGGTTAACGATCCGGCGCAGCTGCGCGCAGCCGTCGTCGCGATTCAACCGAGCGATAGCCGCGCGTCGTTTGGAGAGCTGGCGCGCTATTTGCGCACTCTGGCGGATTCGCAAAAGCTGCCGCTCGATGTGCATCTGGCGAGCGACCTGCAAAAATCCGCCATGCCGCCGGGCTTTGCCGATCTGCGCGTGAATCCCGGGACGACGCTGTTCTTTCATCCGGTGGGCGATCCCGCCCCGAACTGGGCCGTGGAAAACGTGGTGGCTCCGCGGCGCGTGTATGATCCGAAGCGAGTGAAGTTACAGGCGACGGTGGCGAGCTACGGAATCCTCGATTCGAAAGCCGCGCCGGTGAAGAAGACGGTGACGCTGGTTCTGAACGGGCGCACGCTGCAAACGAAAACCGTCGATGTTCCGGCCAATGGACGCGGGCAAGTGGAATTTCTGGGGCTCGACGCGCCGTATGGATTCAGCAAAGGAGAAGTTCGAATTGACGGCGGCGACGCGTTGCCGGGCGATGATCGCTATCTGTTCAGCGTGGAGCGCGCCGATCCGCGCAAGGTTTTGTTCGTCGACGATGGACGCCATCCTCGCGCTGAATTGTATTTCCGCGACGCGCTCGATTCGGCGGGCGATGGAGCGTTCACTTTAGAATCGCAGCGTCCGGAATCCGCCGCCGCGGCGACGTTGTCGGTCTATCCTTTTATCGTGCTGAACGATCTGGGCAACGTACCACCCGCGCTTGATAGCGCGCTGCAAAATTACGTGCGCAACGGCGGCTCGGTTTTGGTTGCGCTTGGACCTGCGGCGGCCGTGCTGCCGCGTGTTCCGATTTTGGATGAAGCGATTCAAACCACGGATTATGCGGGCCGCGAGGGCGATCGATTTCTGAGCGTGATCGATGTCGACACGGGCCATCCTGCCTTGCGCAGCGTGGATCGTTTCACGGGCGTGAAGTTTTATCAGACCATTCGCGTGAATCCGACGAAGTCGAAAGTGCTGGCCAAGATGAACGATCAAACGCCGCTCGTGATGGAACGCAGCATCGGCGAAGGGAAAGTGATCGCCTTTGCATCCACGTTCGATAACGTTTCGAACGATCTGCCGATTCACGCGTCGTGGGTGCCTTTTGTAACGCAGACGGCAATGTATCTGGGCGGCGGCGGAGCCGAGCAGCCGGTGAATCTCCCGGTGGATTCGTACGTGGAACTTCGAGCTACGGATAGCGCCAACAAAGGCGGCAGCGGCGCGGCGGCCGAAGTATTGGATGCGGACGGCAAGCGCATGCTTTCGCTCGAGGAATCGGTCAAGGCTACTAATTTTCAGCTGGATCGCGAAGGATATTTCGAAATCAAGACTGCGGCGGGGCGCAGGAGTTTGATCGCCGCGCATGCCGATCGCCGCGAGTCGGATTTAGCGCAAATTCCCAAAGAAACTTTGGACCTGTGGAAGGGCACGGGGAGCGTGGAGCCGCAGGGCGGTCCCGGGGCTGGGCAGCTCTCGGAAAACGAAAAGCCGTTCCCGCTGTGGCCTTACATATTGTTGCTATTGTTAGGAGTAGCAGTGGCCGAATCGTTGGTTGCAGATCGCTATTTGCGGCCTTCGGTTCAGGAGCGGGAACCTGTGACGAGGGAGGCGGCATGAACACGCGCGACCAACTGAATCAGTACCTTCGCGACCTTGAGAGACGCCTGCGGTGGATGACGGTTTCGAAGGGCGTGGCCATTGCACTGGGCGTCGCACTCGGAGCGACCGTCGCGCTCGTTCTGATGGCCAACGCGTTCTCCTTCTCCTCGCACAGCGTTACGTTCGCGCGCGCCGCCTTGTTCCTCTCGCTGGCCGCGGCCATTGGATTCGCGCTCGTCATTCCTTTGCTCGCATTGAATCGCCGGAGAACGGCGGGCAAGGCTGAGAATTCCTTCCCCGAGTTTAAAGAACGATTACTAACCTATGTTGAACGTAGCGACAGCAAAGATCCTATGTTGGATTTGCTGGCGATGGACACGATGCAGGTCGCGCAGCGTACCGAGCCGGAGCGCGTGGCGCCATCGAAATCCATTTGGGCGTTGGCCACGGGCGCGGGAGCCGCGGGCGCGATTTTGATTTGGCTGATCGCGGCAGGTCCTGGATTCCTGGGCTACGGAGCGTCGCTGCTATGGGCGGGAAATCCCAAGACCGGCGTGAAGTTCTACGACATCCTGGTGCAACCCGGCGACAAACTGATCCGCCGCCGTGCCGATCAAGTGGTCACCGCGCAGCTCACCGGATTCGAGACCGCACAGGTTCGTCTGATGGCGAAGTATCAAAGCGCAGCGAAGTGGGAAGAGGCGCGCATGGTTCCGCGGGCGGGCACCACGCAATACGAATTTTTGTTTGCGGGCGTGCCGGAGCAGGTGGAATATTACGTGGAAGCTTCCGGCGTGAAATCGAAGACCTATAAGCTCGACGTCGTCGATCTGCCGGGCATCAAACGCGTGAAGGTTACCTATCATTTCCCGGCGTGGCTGGGGATGAAAGATGTGGTCGAAGATCCCGGCGGAGATTTGCGCTCGGTGCAGGGAACCACTGCCGAGCTGACCGTGGAAACCGATCGTCCGCTGGCGAACGGCGTCCTCGAAATGGACGACGGTTCGAAGATCAATCTGTCCAAAGGCTCCGACGGCAAACTGACCGCAAGCGTGCCGATTCAAAAAGACGGGCTGTATCATTTCGCGGCGAATGAAAAGGGCGAGAGCGTCCGTTTGAGTGAAGATTATTTTATTGAAGCTCGCCAGGACGACGCTCCGACGGTGAAGATCACGCATCCGGGTTCCGATGCGAAGGTCAATCCGATCGAAGAAGTCACGGTCGAAGTTTCCGCCAACGACGATTTCGCGCTGCGCGGCGTGGAGCTGCACTACACCGTGAATGGCGGAACCGAGAAAGTTGTCCAGATCCCGAATTCCAACGGCGTGAAGGAAGCGAATGGTAAGACGCTGATCGCGCTGGAAGATTACAAGATGTCGCCGGGCGATGTGGTTGCGCTGTATGCCACGGCAAAAGACGCGCGGACGACGTCGCGCACGGACATCCTGTTCATTGAGGCCGAACCTTACGAACGCAACTACACGCAGTCCCAGCAAATGGGCGGTGGTGGCGGAGGAGGCGGCGACCAGCAGGAGCAAAGCGAAATTTCTCAACGCCAGAAGGAAATCATCGCTGCAACGTGGAATGAAATGCGCGGCAATGCGAAGGACAAAGCCGCGGAGAATGCGCGCTTCTTGGCAGAGATTCAATCGAAGTTGAAGGAACAGGCGCAATCGCTCGCCACTCGTTCGCGCAGCCGCGAGTTGGCTGGGGCGAATCAGGAATTTCAGAATTTCGTAAAAGATCTGGAAGCGGCCGCGGCGGAAATGGGTCCGGCGGCGGATAAGCTCAAGGGCCAGGGATGGAAAGACGCGCTTGGTCCGGAGCAGCGCGCGCTGCAGCACTTGTTGCGCGCCGAGAAAACGTTCCGCGATATTCAGGTCGCCTTCGGTCAGCAGGGCGGTGGTGGAGGCGGCGGTGGCGCAGGGCGAGATCTCGCCAGCATGTTCGACCTCGAACTCGATACGGAAAAGAATCAGTACGAAACCGGGCAACGCTCCGGCGGGACTCCTTCGGCTGAGCAGAGGCAGAAGGAAGTGGACGAGGCGCTGCAGAAGCTGTCGCAATTGGCGCGCCGCCAGCAGGAGCTGGCGCAGCAGCAAAATCAAAGCAAGCAACAAACGTTTGAGCAACGCTGGCAGCAGGAAATGTTGCGGCGCGAAGCCGAAGAGCTGCGCAAACAGATGGAAGAGCTCGCGAAACAGCAACAGGGCAAACAGGGCCAGCAAGGACAACAGGGTCAGCAAGGACAGCAAGGGCAGCAGGGCCAGAGCGGTCAATCGGGACAGTCCGGCCAATCGGGTCAGTCCGGACAGGGGCAGTCGAGCCAATCATCTCAACAAGCGGGGCAGTCGGGAAAGGCCGGGCAATCCGGAAGCCAAGGCGGGCAAGCGGGCCAGCGCGGGAACCAGCAGCAGATGCAGCAGGCGATTGATCGCTTGAAGCAGGCGCTCGATGACATGCGGCAGGCGCAGCAAAGCGCTCAGCAGAATCCGAACAGCGCCAGCGCGCAGGCCGACGCGCGTCGAGCGGCCGAACGTTTATCGGAAGCCGAGCACATGATGAACGGGATGCGCCAGCAGCAGGCTGGTTCGCAAATCGACGATCTTGCCGAGCGTGCCGATAAGCTCGCGGCGGAGCAGGGCGATTTCACGAAGCGTTTGGAATCGGCGACCGGCGGCGATCCGCGCAACGGAATTCCCGGACGCAATGGAACGCAAGGCGGCGCGAATCCGCAGCAGATTAAGCAGCTCGCCGACGAGAAAGACAAGATGGCGGCGCAGCTCGATCGCTTGCAGAAGGACATGCAGCAGGCGGCTCGCGATCTGGCCGGTACGCAGCCGACGGCGGCGGGGCGTGTGCGCGATGGCCTGAGCGACATGCAGCAGACCGAAGTGACGAATCGTGCGAAGGCCTCGGCGGAACGCATCCGGCAGGGCATGGGCAGCTTCATGGTGCCAACCGAAAAGGCTGTGGAAAAGGCGCTCGATCAAGTCAGCAAAGACTTGCGGGCCGCGCAAGGCGCCATCGGTCAAAGCGCGCAGGGCGGCAAGAATGGCGACGCCGAGCAGGAGCTCGCAAGGTTAGAACGCTTGCGCAGCCAACTACAGCAGATGGCCGGCATCGGCCGCCAGCAGGGCAATGAACAAGGCGGACAGCAGGGCGGGAATCAACAAGGCAATCAGCAGGGTTCGGGCCAAGGTTCCAGCCAACAGGGCGGCAACCAGTCTGGCGGCAGCCAATCTGGTGCCAATCAGCAAGGCAAGCAGAGCGGCGGCGAGCAGGGCGGCAGCCGCAATGGCGGCGCGCAGAACGGGCAATACAGCAGCGCCACTGGCCGCAACGGCGGCTTCGGTGGATACGGACGCTTCCAGCCGGAGGGACTCTACGACGTTCCGGATGGGCAAAACTCTAATCCGGGATCGATCGCGCGCGACGCACAGTTGCAGTTGGGCGATTTGAAAGATCGCTTCAAAGATAATCCGGACGCGCTGCGCGAAGTGGGCGATCTGAGCAGCCAGATCCAGAAGATGCAGATGGGCGAGACGGCGTCGCCGGAACTCGATCAGCGCATCAGCCGCGAGATCCTGCCGAGGCTCGAAGCGCTGGAAGTTCGCCTGCGCCGTCAGATCGACGAACAGGAAACCGGGCAAGTCCGCAGCGGCGGCAGTGAACGCGTGGCTCCCGGATATACGGACGCCGTGGCGGAATACTTCCGCAAGTTGAGCAAGGGCCGCTAGCGCTCGGGTTCAAATTCAAAACGGTGAGGTGACCCCAAAATCCGTCCAGTAGGATACCCGAAAATCATAACGACGAGGCGTATTCGCGCATTGAGTTTGGCGTGCTCACGAAAGCGATTACGAGTGCCTGACCTACAAAAAGCCCGGCAGCGTGGGAACGCGGCCGGGCAGATCGAAAGCGCGAACGATGGCAAGTCTTACGGTAAGGTGACGTTGCCGACCGAGAGATTCACCTGACCGATGTTGCGGTAGCTGCTATAGTCCCGCGGTGACGCCTGGAAGCCGGCGTCGTAGCCGGCGAATACCAGACTGACAGCGCCCGTGCCGGTCACGATGGCCTGCGGAGCATACACTCGCCCGCTGAACCAGGGCAGCGTGTTACTTGTACAACTCGCTACCTGGCACACTACAGGAGTGCTGGACGGGATGGTCACTGACTGCGAGGTTTGCGGATCGGTTCCGGTCACCGTGGCGATGGAGGCGATCGGATTGTTGATGCCGTTGATCACCGTCCAGTTGGTTAGATCGCTTCCATTCGACTCGGCGTACATGATCGCGTGGAAGGCGTCGGAATCGCCATCCAGGCAATTACCGCCACCGAAGAACAGGCCCCAGTTGCCGTTGCTCAGCTTGATGAGGGTTCCGTTGCCGGAGATCCAGCGGATGCCGGAATAGGAGGTCGTCGACGGATCGCTCAAGCCGTTGACCATCTGGATCGGAGTGTTCGCGCCGGGGCTGGGAAACTGTGGAGTATTGAACGGCGTGATATCCGCGAAGTTGATGAAGTTCGTGGTGGTCGCGATGCGCACCACTTCAACGTCGTCATTGAAGTTGCCATTCGGAATCGATGCCGGGCAGGCCGGATAGACCGTCGGTGGAACATAGTCCGCATTGAGCGTCTTGCTGATGTAGAGGACCTGAATAGGATAGGTGTTCGGCACGACGGCGAGGAGTCCGTCCGGGTTCACAAGACCGGTTGTGTTCACGATCGGATCGCTGGTAATCGGATTCGTGTTGCCGGCTGTGCCCAGGACGTTGACCTCGTCAAAGCGCCAGTTGCCGGAATTGTTGTTATACACCACCGGCTGATCGTTCGTAGCGAGACTGGCTGCGGTGTAGATGCCGGTCGCGCCCGCCGAACAGACGGTGCCGCCCGAGGGGATAGAGTATGCCGGCGACCCGATGAAGTCCGGATCGTACACCGAGACCAGACGGACGCCGAAATGCGAATTGTTTTCGACTCCCGTAATTCCAAGTGCGTGGAAGTTAATCGTGATCTGGTTGTTAAAAGTGGTACCTCCGCCCGAAACCTGGATCGGGCCGACCGGCGTCCAAGTGCTGCCGTCGGTTGTGTACAGCGCCTGAAGATCGCGCACACCCTGGGCGGTCGTGTACCAGTCGTATTGGAAGACGATGTAGTGATAGCCGGTGGTGTCGACGTCGAACTCCGCGCCCTGCGTACACGGAGGAGCGGAAAGATTCCATCCGTTGCCTGTACCGGCTGTCCCGGTTGCCTGGGAACCAGTCAGACCCACACCCACGACGCGCCAGGCTTCATTGTTATTGGGTCCGATGTTGTGAGCAGCGGTGCCGCTCGGATCGGAGCTCAAGGTCGTCTTCGTGACGTTGGAACCGTCGACGCTGCCTATCGTGGCCGGCGTCGTCGAGTACGTATAGCCGTTGGTCATGCCCAGCGATTTCGCCGCCACTGTCCCGGAGCTGTGATTGGTCGATGGCGCCGGAGTGAGCTGGGTTCCGGTGACGCCGTTGAAGTTCCAGCCGGCAATAATATTGGCTGTCGGCGGCTGCATGAGCGGGCTGTTGAGGGGCAGGGGATTCAGCGCGTTCACGCCTCGCGGAAGAATGCTGTGGACAATGAGGCCGTCGGAATCGACATGCGGCGTGCTGCGGTTGAGAGTATAGAGCCAGGTCGTCCCGCCGAAGCTTATGATGCTCGGATGGCCCTCGCCGTCGTCGTTGCCGCCGCTGCTGGCGGTGTTGGAGTCGCCGCTGGGGCACTCGGTGGTCAGTTGCTCCACCATCTGCTGGAACGTCCAGGTCTTACCGGCGTCGTTGCTGGTGGCGGCGACGACGGCTTCGTTAATGTTTTTCGGCCGGTAATCGAAGTACCCCTTCACACTCAGCCCGGAGCCGACCACAAACGGGAAATAGAAAGGATTGAACGTGTTCACGGTGGAAGTGGGGTTCACCAGCGCCGTGCCGCCTGCGCTGTTTCCCGGCGTGCAGTAGGGGGTCGGCCCGTCGTAGGCGCCGCCGGTGGTGGCTGATCCACCTTGCGAGAGAGTCCACGGACCTCCCGCGATGGTTGCCTGAACGGGTGAACTGGTCGCCGTCCACGTAGCGCTCTGGGCGGCGGATGTGCCGACAAAGGCCGGAGCGAATAGCACCGCAAACGCACAAATAGCTAACTCAATTTTCTTCATTGGGTGATCTCTCCTTCGTAGGTTCTGAAAGCGTGTTTGGTTTGAAAAGATTTGATTTTAAAAATGTTTGGTTTTGAACGGAAGCGTTCAAACTCTGCGGAAGCGCCGAAGGGCGGCGAGCCCTGCCAGACCGCCGAGGCACATGAACACGCTAGCCGGTTCGGGTGAGACCTGAATGGCGAGCGTCGGGTCGCCGGCGTAAACGTACTGGAGATCGCCGGGAATTTGGACCACGGTGTTGTTGTCCCAGGTGTACGTGAAATCGAGAGATCCACCGGCGATGGCCGAGGCCAGGGTGCTCAGGTCTGCAGAGGTGAGCGTATAAGCCCAGCTATATGGGCCGTTCTGACCGGAGTAGCAATCGGCGGCGATGTTGTCGCAGCCCGCTACCTCGACAGCCGTTTCGTTGCCGCTGTAGCCGAGGTAGTAGTCACTCAGCGCGGTGGTTCCGTTATCGCCATTCCCAAAAGAGCCGGAGATGGTCATTCCCGTTACCAGTTCTCCGGCGGGGATCGAGAACGTAAAAGTGCCGATCGTCGTTGAGCCAGCCGGTGGGAACGTGGAGACGAAGTCATATCCGCTCGGGCTGTCGTAGTAGCCGCCCGGGAGAGTGAGGTTGATTGGGCCTGCGTCCGCCGGAGTCGTCAGGATGAAAGCTGCTCCGAGAGACAGGATCGCTGCTGTAAGTGTTAGTTTGGCCATATTGGTTTGCGTCGGTTTGATGCCCGACCAGTATAGCCAGCCCCCAGTAAACAAGGGATGAATATTGGGTTAACGTTACATGACGCACGCGTCAAGCATCCTAAGTTCAGGTCTGCGTTCAAGTCTGCGGGTGGCTTGCCAGTCCGCTTCTGTTTGCTGTCCTTGAGGCGGTAGCTTCCCCCGTTCATCTCCAGGATGTGGACGTGATGGGCGAGCCGGTCTCGCAGCGTTCCCAATGGCCGTTCCGATCCGAACGCCCCCTCGTCTCGGCCGGGAAGGCGATCACGAAATCGTCATCGGACTGCGGCAGGTCCATCAATCCTTGCGCTCCAACCCCGGCGATCACCACCATCGCTTCGCCGAAGTCGGCCTGCGCATCTCCCCATGGATGTTCCAGCGGAACGAACACCCCTCGCTGGCTCAGTTTCCTGAGCCGCACGTAGGGGATCAATGCGCTGCCCGGCAGTTTCACGACAGGACAAAGCCGGCGGGCGGTGCGATTGCCCGGGCTTCGTGCGTGAAGCGTTAGCGGAACATGCCTAGCATATAGGCGATAAGGAGAATCAATAATACGGTCCCCAATCCAATACCGGCACCGCCGCCGGTGCCCCAGCGACCATAACCGTAGTATCCGCCTCCACCTCCGAACAACAAAATCAAAATGATAATTAAGATCAACATGGCGAGCCTTACTTTCTTCCGCGCGTAACCGCCGTGGCTAGCGCGAAGTTATTCTTTCTTTGCTGTTACCAAAAGCACTATGCCACCGACGAGCGCAATTGCGCCGGCGATGGGGGATAGCGGGACATTGTGTGTCTTTTCACGAGTGGCGTGAATTGGGCCGATGTCCACGACCTTGCTCTGGGTCGTGTACGTAAAGCCTCCCCACGCAAGACCGACCAAACCCAGGACGATCAGGATGATTCCAAGAATTTTGTTCATTGCAGCCTCCTTATAGTAAGAACGCGGACCCTGTGCCTTTCACTTCATGAAGCTCGACTTCGACTTGATTCTGCGTGCTCGGTTTCATGTTTTCCTCGCAGTCACGCCCAAGATCTGCTTTCGAGTCTCGATCTTATCCCTGCACCTGAATGACCACCGCCACCGTTTCAGGAAACCGTCGGCGAGGAGTCTTGTGCGTCTGCCCACGGGACGCCAATGCCGGACGTTTCGTGACTGCTATCTGAGCAGAACTGCTGCATCCGGCCGATTCACGACGTGAACTGGCGCACATACAAACATGCCTGGCCAGCGAGTCGGAGTAAGCCACTGCGGAGAAATAGAGCTTAATTTGCATCGCGGCCCGCGACCATATATGGTCACGGTGTTGGTGTTATCATTGACCGCAACGCGCAGGTGCGGGGCGCTCGAACCCCGGAGAACCATCCCATTTCTCGGTACGCCAGTACGATGAGTGCCAACGACGCCATGTCACGCGCCACGCTGAATGCGAGCGCCGTTTTCGTCCGACTCACGACGATGAGCACGGCGTAGGCCGCCAGCATCGCCGCGTTGAGAAAAATTACCAAATGGCGGACGGACGGTGTAACCGGCAGCAAGGCTCCCAGCGCTGCTGCATAAACCAGAAAGCCGAGGATGATCCATTCCGATCTACGGACCATTCCACTCCAGAGATAATTGTGAACCGGCTCCGCGGTGGCACTCTGTTCCGTAAAGACGAGTGCCCCTTGTAGTGCTGCTTGCTTCACCGCGCGCCTCCATCGGTGGAGAGTTGCTGGTCCACTTGGAGATCCGCCGTCTGCAAAGGACGCTCGACTATTGTCAACTCAGCGCGTCCTACTAGGGCGTGTTCACGCTATTCGTAGCGCTTCGACGATAAGTGCAAAGCAGAGGAATGCAAGAAAGACGACGTCGAGTTTTTCGAAGCGGGAGAAGATGCGGCGGAAGCCCTTGAGTCTGC
>Ga0182030_10010084_pt1 | contig 19272 bp, 17 predicted proteins | sample 812S3MmetaG_FD_121299 | JGI IMG/M metagenome (GOLD analysis project Ga0182030, IMG submission 121299) | Permafrost microbial communities from Stordalen Mire, Sweden - 812S3M metaG (Illumina Assembly) | ecosystem: Environmental > Terrestrial > Soil > Wetlands > Permafrost | place: Sweden... | reverse complement strand
TCTTTTCGCCGACCGACTGGGCCTTTTGCTCAAGTGACTGCGCCATCGCCGGAAAGGCGAGCAGCGCGCATGTTGCCGTAAGAATAAGCTTATTCATGACCTGTCCTCCATAAACGATAGAGGGGAAACAGGCGGTTCGGTTTGGTGTTCCCGTACTGCTCGCATCTCAAAGGCGCTATGCTAGGATCGCCGCCCCGCTTCCAAGGAGCTTCCGATGTCAGATCTTTCAGCCTTTCCTATCGCCCAGCGCTGGTCTGCCGCGCATCCCGACAGGCTGCAGCTTTATTCGCTGCCGACGCCCAACGGGGTCAAGGTTTCGATAGCGCTGGAGGAGATCGGGCTGCCTTATGAGGCTCACTTGGTCAACATTATGAAGAACGAAAGCTGGCTGCCGGAGTTTCTGGCTCTGAACCCCAACGGCAAGATTCCGGCGATCGTCGATCCCGACGGGCCGGGCGGCAAGCCGCTGGGTCTGTGGGAATCCGGCGCGATCCTGCTTTATCTCGCGGAGAAGACAGGCAAGCTGCTGCCCGCCGATGCCGGGCGGCGCTACGAGACCATCCAGTGGGTATTTTTCCAGATGGCGTCGGTCGGACCGATGTTCGGGCAGGTCGGCTTTTTTCATAAGTTCGCAGGCAAGGATTTCGAGGATAAGCGTCCGCTGAACCGCTATGTCGACGAGAGTAAACGCCTGCTCGGCGTATTGGAAACACAGCTGGCCGGGCGGCAATGGATTATGGACGATGATTATTCGATTGCCGATATTTCGCTGGTCGGATGGGTGCGCAACCTGGTCGGATTTTACGGGGCGGGTGAGCTGGTCGAATACGAGAAGTTGAAAGAGGTTCCCGCCTGGCTCGATCGTTGCCTTGCGCGGCCGGCGGTTCAGCGCGGTCTTACGATTCCATCCATGGGCTAAAGCGCGCCAGCCCATGTCGCGGAGCGTGATCACATTGGGCGCCGTTTGCGCGCTGGCCCTGAATTTCGCCGGGACCGGCAGTTTCGCGCAAGAGGATACGACCAAGACTCCTGCGGGCGAGACGTCGTTTTCGAAAAAGGACGGCAGCACCTATCAGGGCCAGGCGATCAAGGGCGTGCCCGAAGGCCATGGCGCGATGCGCGCCGCCGACGGCGAGGAATATTATGGCGAGTTCCACGATGGGGCGCCCAGCGGCGAAGGCCTCTATCAATGGGCCGACGGCACGACCTTTGCCGGCACCTTCGCCGGTGGGGCGCCGAACGGGAAGGGGACTTTCAATTTCGCCGAGGGCATCAGCTATACCGGCGAGGTGCGCGATGGTCAGCCGAACGGCACCGGCAGCTTCACCTATCCAAACGGCACGCGATACGACGGCGCGGCGGCGAACGGCGCACCGAACGGATACGGGACTCTGACCCGTGCCGACGGCTCGACACGCACGACGAACTGGGTCATGGGCCGGCCGGCAGAGCAATAGGATCGGGACTCGGCGGCACATATCATTGTCGCGGGGACGCACGCTATTTAAGCTGTCGGCAACCGCACGGCCCGTTCGCGCCGCGCCAGGCCCTATCCAGTGTGGAGCGCCGGTCGTTTGACTGAGATTTTCAACGATATCTCCCGTCGGCTCGTGCGCTTTCCTGCCGCCCTTTATGCTTTGTCCGCCGCCATCGGGTTGGCGGTCGCCGCGATCATCTTCTCGCCGCCGGTACTGCTGGGCACAGGCGCATTCTGGACCGCGCCAAACTATCCCGACATGCAGCAGCATCTCTCGGCGGCGCAATATTACCTGCACGACCAATGGCGGTTTCCGATCTTTCTGACTACGCTGATCATGCCGCCGGTCGGCGTTTCGGTCGTGTTTCTCGATGTGAATCCCCTGCTGGCATTAACTGCCAAGCTGTTCTTTAAGGCGACCGGCAATTACGTCAATTATTTCGGGCCGTGGATCGGGCTCTGCTATGCCCTGCAAGCCGTGGCTTTCCTATTTCTCTGCCGCTCATTCGGGCTGCGCGGACTTATTACGGCGATTGTTTGCGCCGTCATCGCCGTATCGATCCCGGAATTCCTCTACCGCTATTTCCATCTGACCCTGCTGGGCCAGTTTCTGATCACTGCGCAGCTCGGGATTTATTTCCGGGCGGTCCGCAACAGGGATTACCGGACGATGAGCTGGTGGGCGCTGGGCCTGACTTTGCTCACGATCCTGATCCATTTCTATTTCTTCGCGATGGTCGCCGGTATCTATTTCGCCTTGCTGGCGCAATATGCGTCCGCATCGCGCCAACCGCTCAAGACAGTGGCGCTTTGGATCGTGCTGTTGGCGGCAGGCACCGGCATTCTGCTGTTCGCGACGGGGTATCTGCATGGGCTCGGCGGCTCCAGCGGGTTCGGCTATTTCTCGATGAATTTGCTGTCGCCCTTCGTGCCGCAGGACTCTGGCGTGTTTCCTGTCATGCACGACATGATCGACGGGACCGGCGGGCAGTACGAGGGGTTCAACTATCTGGGCATCGGCATACTCGCCCTATTCGTCTTGTCGCTGTTCCTCAACCTACGGGATCTGTGGCCGCTGGCCCTGCGCTATCGCTATTTGCTGATCCTGCTTCTGGCCTTCACCGGGTTCGCGCTTTCATTCAATCCGATGGCGGGCGATATCGCGCTGCTGCATCCCTTTGCCCATGCCGCGGATGCAACGGCTTCAAGTGGCGCGTCCCATCCCGTAGCGGCGGTTCACGCGGCAGGGAGCGGGCAGAAAATCCGCGATCTGATCTTCTACCCACTCCAGCAATTCCGCGCCTCAGGCCGGTTCTTCTGGCCGGTCGGCTATTGCATCGCCGCTTTCGGCATCGTCGGGGTGTGGCGGCGGATGCCGAATGCGGCGGGGTTGGCGATACTCGGCCTAGCCGCAGTGCTGCAATTCGTCGACGCCGGGCCGCTCAGGCATGAGATGGAGGGTAATCTCCGCGCCCACACCCTGCCGATCGTGGCGCCCGACCCCTGGGTGAAATTGATCGCCGCCCACGGCAGCATCACCGTTCTGCCCAGCATGGATTGCGCCGACACCCAGTCCCCGCTGATCCCACTGTTCGTGTTCTATGCCTCGCAAACTGTCACGCCGACCCATAGCGCGAAGCTGTCGCGCGGTCCCAAGGCCGACTGCCCCGCCGAATTCGCCGGCATCGCTGCCCGCGAATTGCCCGCCGACGAGATATTGGTGCTGTTCTCCCCGCCCATTCCGGCCGGGACGGTGCAGGCGATGCCGGGCTCAGCCGACCTCTGCCGCAAGTTCTCGCTGGGCTATGTTTGCACCCATAAATGGGCTGAACTGGACGCGGCGGGGATCAAGCTCACTGAGAGAGACTTAGGGCCGCCCGGGCCGATGCCGTACAACCCGGCGGGGGAAAGTGCAGGGCATCACGTAAGGCAGTAGCTGCTCAGCCTAACCGTCCCGCAGCCTCCCAACCCAGATCGGCCAGTGGCTTGGCCAGCAGGCCGACTTGTTCGGCATTCGGCGCGGACGCATTGCCGTTTTGCCAGCGGGCGTAGATGCCCTGGGCGATGGCGGCGAAGCGGAAGAAGCTGAAGGCGAGGTAGAATTGATAATCCGGCACGCTGTCCAACCCGGCCGCGGCGCAATAGCCGGCGATATAGTCTTCCTCCGACGGCAGGCCCTGGGGCAGGGCGCGGCCTGCCAGGCCCGGCACGTTGGGTGTGTCATAGGGCAGATGCCAGATCATGCAGTTATAGGCCAGGTCGGCGAACGGGTGGCCGAGAGTGGCCAGTTCCCAATCCAGGGTCGCCAGCACCAAGGGCTTGGTCGGATGGATCATCAGGTTTTCCAGGCGGAAATCGCCGTGAGAAATCGTCGTGCGGTCGTATTCGGGAATATGCTCCGGCAGCCAGGCGATCAGCCGGTCCATATTGGGAATGTCATGCGTCTTGCCCGCTTCGTACTGGCGACTCCACAGCGTGATCTGACGCGTTAGATAGCCGGACGGCTTGCCGAAACTCTCAAGCCCTGCGGCCTTCCAGTCGACCTTGTGCAGTTTGGCCAGCGTGTCGCTCATCGCCTTATAGATCTGGGCGCGTTCGGTCGCATCGACTTCCGGCACGGCGGGGTCGCGGAAGATGCGGCCTTCCAGGAATTCCATGACGTAAAACGGTGTTCCGATGACTGCGCTGTCTTCGCAGAGCAGGGGCACCACCGGAACCGGCACGTCGGTGTCCTTCAGCGCGCTGATCACCTTGAATTCGCGCTCGATCATATGCGCGCCGTGCAGCAGCGTTCCGCCCGGCTTTTTGCGCAGCACGTATTTTTTGTTGCCGGTGGTCAAAAGATAGGTCGGGTTCGATTGGCCGCCGCGAAATTGACGCACTTGAAGGGGCGGCACGAAACCGGGCAGGTGGCCGGCCAGATAGGCAGCGAGCCGATCGATGTCGATTTCATGGCCGCCGCGGATTTCGGTTGTTTCGCTGTCGCTCATCGGTGCCGCTTTCATGGAATTTGCGGCGGACCCTAAAGATTGGGACGGGTCTGTCAATTCGCCTTCGGCAGTCCCAACTGTTGAGTTGTCGGACAGGAACTGCGATTGTCCGGCCCCAATTCACGACCTTCGCCGGGAAGCGCAAAGCCATGTCCGACCCCTCGCTGCCGCTCAAAACCCTGTTTGACCTCACCGGCCGGGTCGCGATCGTGACCGGCGGGTCGCGCGGGCTGGGGTTTCAGATGGCCCAGGCGCTGGGCGAATATGGCGCAACCGTTGTCATCACCGCCCGCAAGCAAAACGAGCTGGATGAGGCGGTTCGGCAACTGACGGCACAGGGCGCCAAAGCGGCGGCTTTCGCCGGGGATTTCAGCAAGCCGGAAACAGTGCCGGCCTTCGTTGCCTGGCTTAAGGCCCATTACGATCGGGTCGATATTCTGGTCAATAATGCGGGCACCAGTTGGGGTGCGCCGGCGGAGGATTATCCGGCTGACGGCTGGAACAAGGTCATGGCGACCAACCTGACCGGGCCTTTCCAATTGACCCAGGCGGTCGCCAAGGAATGGCTGATACCGCAGGGCAAGGGCCGGGTTATCAACATCGCCTCGGTCGAGGGTCTGCAAGGCCATCACGTGTCGATGGGCGGCATGGTCGGCTATAGCGCGGCTAAGGGCGGCATGGTCAATCTCACCCGCGCTCTGGCCGCCGAATGGGGCCGCTACGGCATCACCGTTAATGCGATTGCGCCGGGCTATTTCCCGTCGAAGCTGACCGAGGTCATCCTCCAGACGATCGAGGGCTTCGTCGTTGAGCACACGCCGATGGGCAAGCTCGGCAACGATAACGATCTGAAGGGCGCAGCCCTGCTGTTCGCGTCGGACGCCGGAGGCCACATCAGCGGCCAAGTCCTGGCGATCGACGGCGGCGCGACGATAATCTAACCGTGGACTTCCTCGACCCCCAGGACATTTCCTTTTGGCTCTATGATTGGCTGGGCGCCGATGCGCTGACCGGTCATCCGACCTATGCGGACCACTCGCGCGAGACCTTCGACGCGATCTTGGGGCTTTCCGCAAAACTGGCGGCCGACCGTTTCGCCACCCATTACAAAAAGTCCGACCGGGTCGAGCCGTCTTTGGAGGACGGCGTCGTGAGGGTGATCCCCGAGATCAAGCAGGCGCTGTGGGACTATGCCGAGGCCGGGCTATTTGCCGCTTCGTTCGATCCTGAGGTCGGCGGGCTGGGCCTTCCGCATGTCGTGGACACCGCCTCGATGGCGCATTTCATGGCAGCCAATATCGCGACGGCTGCCTACCCGATGCTGGCGGCGGCAAATGCCCGGGTGCTGGTCAAGTTCGGCACGGCGGCGCAGATCGAGACATTCGCCCTGCCGGAGATCGCGGGCACGACATTGGGCACGATGTGTCTGTCCGAGCCGCAGGCTGGGTCGTCGCTGGCCGATGTGATGACCCGCGCAGTGGCCGACGGTGAGGATCCGCTTGGCCCGCAATACCGCCTGACCGGCAACAAGATGTGGATATCGGGCGGCGATCACGACATTACCGACAACATCATTCATCTGGTTCTGGCGAAGATTCCCGGCGCCGACGGCAAGCTGCCCCCGGGCACAGGCGGCATCACCCTGTTCATCGTGCCCAAGATTCTGGCGGACGGCGTGAAGAACGACATCAGCGTCGCCGGGCTCAATCATAAAATGGGCTATCGCGGTACGACCAACTGCCTGTTGAATTTCGGTGAGGCGGGCGGGGCGATCGGCTATCGGTTGGGCGAGCCGGGACAAGGGCTCGCCATCATGTTCCATATGATGAACGAGGCGCGGATTTTCGTCGGGTTGGGCGCTGCGGCGCTCGCCATGCGCGGTTATCGCCAGTCTCTCGATTATGCGCGCGAAAGGCTGCAAGGGCGGCCGGCGTCGTCTAAGGACCCGTCAACCCCGCAGCGCCCGATCATCGAACATGCCGATGTGAAGCGGATGTTGCTGGCGCAGAAGGCCTTTGCCGAGGGCGCGCTGTCGCTGATCTTCTATTGCGCCCATCTGATCGACCGGGAACAGGTGGCCGGTGACGAGACGGAGCGGGTGCGGATTTCGGCTTTGCTAGGTCTGCTGACCCCGGTGGCAAAAAGCTGGCCATCGGAATTCGGCCTGGCGGCCAACGATTACGCGATCCAGGTCCATGGCGGATACGGCTATACGCGCGATTTCGATGTCGAACAGGTCTACCGCGACAACCGCATCAACCCGATCCACGAAGGCACGCACGGGATCCAGGGTATAGATCTTCTGGGTCGTAAGATTTTGCGCGACAAGGGCGCGACTCTGGCCGTACTGGGGCCGGAAATCGCCGCGACGGTCGCAGCGGCCTTTGCGATCGAAGACTTGCGTGGACTGGGCGCCGCTCTGGACCAGGCCTGGGGCCGGGTGAATGAAGTCGTTGCGCGGCTGATCGCGCTTAACGATACGGCGCGGGCGCTCGACAATGCTTCTGCGTTCCTTTCGGCTTTCGGTCATGTCGTCGTGGCCTGGCTGTGGCTGGATCAGGCAACGAAAATCCATGGCAATGCCGAAGTTGCCCGGCCGTATCGTGAGGGAAAGCTGCGCGCTTGCCGCTATTTCATCGAGGTCGAACTGCCGAAGATCGAGGCCCAACTCCTGGTTGTCGCCTCGCTGAACGACGTCGCGGCGACCATGCCGCAGGATGCGTTCTAAGCCCGTCGCGCGACCTTAGATTCTCGCATTGACGGTATGCAGTGCAAAAACTTGATTCCGCACTGCAATAAGAGTTTGTGACTTTATCAAGTTATTGGAGAGTAAAATGCGTGAAGTTTACGTCGTTTCCGGTGTCCGCACCGCGATCGGGACTTTCGGCGGATCGCTTAAGGATGTAACGCCCAGCGACCTGGGTGCGCGGGTCACCGGAGAGGCTTTGAGCCGCAGCGGCCTGGCGCCGGCAAATGTCGGCCATGTGGTCTTCGGGCAGGTCATCCAGACCGAACCCAACGACATGTATATTTCGCGCGTTGCGGCCATCCGGGCCGGCATTCCCGTCGAAACCCCGGCCTTGACCGTGAACCGCCTCTGCGGATCCGGCCTGCAGGCGATCATATCGGGCGCCCAGTCGATCCTGCTGGGCGATTGCGACACGGCGGTCGGCGGCGGAGCGGAAAGCATGAGCCGCGCGCCTTATCACACGCCGGCGATGCGCTGGGGCGCGCGCATGGGCGACAGCCAGGTCATCGATATGCTGATCGGTACTCTGAACGACCCCTTCAACCGCATTCACATGGGTATCACTGCCGAGAATATTGCCGAGCGCAACGGGATCACCCGCGAAGACCAGGATGCGTTGGCGCTGGAAAGCAACCGGAGAGCCTCAGCAGCGGTTCGCGCTGGTTATTTTAAGGATCAGATCGTCGGCGTCGAACTCAAGACTCGCAAAGGCGTCGTCACTTTTGCCGAAGACGAGCATGTCCGCCACGATGCCAAGCTGGAGGATCTGCAAGCGCTGCGTCCTGCCTTTAAAAAAGAAGGCGGAACAGTTACGGCCGGCAATTCCTCCGGCATCAACGACGGCGCGGCGGCAGTGGTGCTGGCCAGCGGCGAGGCGGTCAAGCAATTCGGGCTGAAACCATTGGCGCGGTTGGTGGGCTATGCCCATGCCGGCGTCGATCCGGCCTTTATGGGGCTTGGCCCCATTCCTGCGACCCGCGCCCTGCTGGCCAGAACGAGCCTCAAGGTGCGCGACCTGGATGTCATCGAATCCAACGAAGCCTTCGCAGCCCAGGCCTGTGCGGTGGCGCGCGAACTGGACTTCGACCCGGCCAAGGTGAACCCGAACGGCAGTGGCATCTCGCTTGGTCATCCGGTCGGTGCGACCGGTGCGATCAACACGGTCAAGGCGATTTATGAACTGCACCGGACTCAGACTCGCTATGCGCTAATCACCATGTGCATCGGCGGCGGCCAGGGCATCGCGGCGATTTTCGAGCGGGCTTAAGACTTTATAACTGCGCCGGAGTAGCCCGCGTCCATCTCTACTTCGGCTGAAGCCGTATCGGCCGAGATTTGAAGCCGGATTTTTATGCTTGCCGCCCTCCTGACGCAGGGCGATAGGGCACTGCTGCGCGGCATACACGGTGCCCGCCGCAGGGTGAACCCCTATACCCGCGTGATAATGATCGTCATCCGCTAAGACAGTCGCTATTGTTGCGTGCGGCTCAACGTTGACTCCCTCTTGCTGTCATATATATCTTATAGAGGATAGAGGCTGTTGCGTCGGCGTCAAACAAGCAGGGGCTCGGGGAATGGATTCTTTAAATCGCAATTCGCGGCAATATAAGCTGATCAATTCGGACGGTCATATAACCGAACCGGGCGATTTGTGGACCAAACGAGTCTCGTCGGCTTTCAAGGATCGCGCGCCCAAGATGCAGGCCTTTCCCGAAGGCGATGCCTGGATCATTGAAGGGGTCAAAGACCCGGTGAATTTCGGCTGGAACAACTGCGCAGGCCTGCCGCCCGAAGAAATGAAGGGCTGGATGAAATTCTCCGACATTCGCGCCGGTGGTTGGGACCCTAAGGTGCGCATTGAAGAGATGGACGCCGACAATGTCGACGCCGAGGTTCTGTACCCGACGCCGCGTCTGTCCCAGGCGATCTTTGCCAACCCGGATGAGGCATTCCATCTGGAACTGATCCGCGCCTACAACGACTGGCTGTCCGAATTCGTCGCGGTGGCCCCCGACCGCTTTTGCGGTGCGGCGATGATGCCGACGCGCGGTGGTGCAAAAGCGGCGGTGGCCGAAATGGAACGCGTGCTCGACCGGCCGGGCATGCGCACGATCGTGATCGGTGCCTGGCCGAACGGCACGCTGGCGATCCAGCCGGAAGACGATGCGGTTTGGGCCGCACTGGTGGAGCGTGACATGCCGCTCACCATCCATGTCGCCATGTCGCTCAGCATGCCGGGTGCACATAAGGCGAAGCTCCCGGGCTATGGCCGTTTCTTCGATGCGCCGAACCGGATGATCGAGATGATCTTCGCGGGCGTTTTCGACCGCTTCCCGTCGCTGGAGGTCTTCTTCGCCGAGGTCGATTTCGGCTGGGTGCCCTATGTGAAGGAGCAGATCGAAAACAACTACAACCGGCTTGAGCCGGTGCAGAAATTCGGCCTGCTACAGAGCCCGCGCGATTATATCGATCGGCATTTCCACTTCGGTTATATGACAGACACATTCGGCCTGCAGAACCGGCAATATGTCGGGGCGGAGCGGATTCTATGGTCCAGCGACTATCCGCACATCAGCGCGGATTGGCCCTATTCCTGGCGCACCATCCAATCCTCGATGTCGGGCGTCTCACCGGAAGACCGTCATCTGATCCTGCATAAGAACGCCGAGCGCCTCTTCAAGTTCGGGTGATACCCGCGCCCGCAACCTTATGATCGATTGGCAGGCGCTCTACGCCACCCGGGTATCGCGCATTCAGTCATCCGACGTGCGCGAACAGGCCCGGTTGATGGGCCAGGCGGACGTTATTTCGTTCGGCGGGGGAATCCCCGATCCCGCGGTCTTTCCGATCGGCGAGGTTGCGGAGGCGGCGCAGCGCATTCTCGGCGACCCGACAGCAGCCCGAACCGCGCTGCAATATTCCGAAAGCGGCGGCTATCGGCCTTTGCGCCAATGGCTGGCCGATTATATGGGCAGGCTGGGAGTTCCTTGCAGCCCCGACAATATCCTGATCACCAGCGGCTCTCAGCAGGGGCTGGATCTGATCGGCCGGCTGTTGCTGTCGCCGGGCGACAGGGCGTTGGTCGAGGCTCCGACTTATATCGGCGCGTTGCGCGCCTTCGACGCCTGTGAAGCGACATACGGGCCCATTTCGGAGCTGGCCGAAGCGTCGGCTCCGCCCGCCAAGTTCGGCTATCTGATGCCCGATTTCCAGAACCCGATGGGCACTTGCCTGACCCGGGCGGAGCGGCTCACAGTTCTGGAACAGGCGGCGGCGCGTGGCCTGCCGCTGGTCGAGGACAGCGCCTATGAAAGGTTGCGCTATGAGGGCGAGGCCCTGCCGTCGCTGTTGGCGCTGGATGCCGAACGCGCAGGCGGGATCGATCGGTCGCGGGTGCTCTATACCAGCACATTTTCAAAACTGATCGTGCCGTCGCTGCGGGTCGGATGGGTGGCAGGACCGGCGCCGGCGATCCATAAGCTGATGCTGCTGAAGCAGGCCTGCGACCTTCACACCAGCACATTCAACCAGATGCTGATGCTCGACCTCGTGAGCCGCATATTGGACGAGCGGATCGCAGTGGTGAACGATCTCTACCGGCGGCGGCGCGATGCGGTTCTAACCGGGCTCAAGGCGCATATGCCGGCAGGTGTCGCTTGGACCAGGCCGCAAGGCGGCATGTATATCTGGGTCGAACTCCCGGACGGCATCGACGGGTCGGAATTCGCCCGTCGTGCGTTGGCCGAGGAAAAAGTCGCGGTCGTTTCGGGCAAATCATTCTACCCGGCGAGCCCGCGGCTCAATACCATCCGCCTGGCCTTCCCGCAGACCCGTGAAGACCGTGTCGGGGAGGGGATCGCGCGTCTCGCCGGTTTGCTGCGGCGAATGATTGGGAACTGACCTCTTCAAAATCTGTTTGACAAGCAAGTTCGTCGAATAGTAATTAACCAGAAGGTTATTTAACTATTTGGTTCATGATGTGACGCCCGATCGCATTAGCAAAACCTTTTCGGCTTTGGCGGACCCGACGCGCCGCGCGATATTGGCACGATTGGCCTCAGGCGAAGCATCGGTTACCGAGTTGGCGGAACCTTTCGCGATGAGCATGCCGGCGATTTCGAAGCATTTGAAGGTGCTGGAGCGGGCAGGGCTGGTCGCGCGCGGGCGCGAAGCGCAATGGCGCCCCTGTCGTCTTGAAGCTGGCCCGCTTAAGGATGCGGCGGCCTGGCTCGACGAATATCGCCGCTTCTGGGAGGGCAGCCTCGATCGGCTCGAAGGATATCTGAAAACCTTGCAAGCTGAGCAGCAGTAAAGCAGTGGAACATATGGTCGCCGTTATTTCGATCAATCGGTGGAAGGAGTTATTCTATGAAGATCAATCCGTATCTCAATTTCAACGGCGATTGCGAGAAGGCTTTTCAGTTCTATGAAAAGTGCCTTGGCGGCCAGATCGTCGCCATGATCAAGACCGAAGACACACCGATGGCGGGTAAGGCTCCAGCTGAGCTGAAGGGTAAGGTTATGCATGCCCGCCTGATTGTCGACGGCACGGTTCTGATGGGCGCGGACGGAATGCGCCAGTATGAGGCGCCCGGTGGCTTCAACGTGACGCTGAATGTTGCAGACGCCACTGAGGCGGAGCGGGTTTTTCACGAGCTTTCCGAAGGTGGAAAGATAACGATGCCGATCCAGCAAACCTTCTGGGCCGTCCGCTTCGGCACTGTAACCGACAAGTTCGGCCAGCCCTGGATGGTCAATTGCGAAAAGCCGATGGGCTGACGAGGGAGGGTGACCATGCAATCTGCAGGATTTGTCCGGCCTGAACGAAACATCGTTCTGAGCCGAATTCTCGATGCACCTCGTGAGTTGGTCTTCAAGCTTTGGACTGACCCGGCTCATCTAGCCATGTGGTGGGGACCAAAAAATTTCACTAATCCGGTTTGCGAGGTTGACGCCAGACCCGGCGGTGCGCTGGGTATCGTGATGCGCGCAAAGGATGGCGCCGAACATCCGATGAAAGGCGTCTTCCGCGAAGTCATACCGCCTGGCAAGCTGGTCTTCACCAATATTGCGGTTGACTGCGCGGGCAATGTCCTGCTGGAGGGGCTAACCAGCGTGACGTTCGAAGATATCGGAGGCAAAACCAAGTTGACGGTCGAAACCGGCGCGGTCGGCATGGTGGAAATGGCAGCAGGCATGCTGCAAGGCATGGATGCCGGGTGGGGTCAGAGCCTGGACAAGCTCGCCAATCTTACATGCCGTTTTGCCGCTTAATGTCCGAAGCTTTTCGCCCCGTCCGGCAGCGGGGCATTCGTCGCGCGCACCCCATAACCCAGGGCGAAGACGACACCGATTGCCGACGCTAGGCCGACCGAGACGATGGCATTCGGCAGTCCACCGACGGCGACGGCCAAAGGCGGATAAATCCACGGGTTTATGGAATCAGCCAGGAACTGATTGCTGACCATGAAGCCGACCGCCCGACCGCGGATTTCCGGAGCCGCGCGGGCCAAAATCAGGTTCGACTGATGGGGAAACAAAGTGCCGCTGCCGATGCCCATCAAGGCCAGCGCTATGCCGACCTGGGTCAGGTTATGCGACATGCCGAGTGTGATCAGCCCTGTCGCGGCCATCGTCAGGAAGAAAGCCGGGATCCAGCGGGTCCCTAGGAACCGGCGGGTCAGAGGATAGGCGAAAGCCGCGGTGACGATCATCGCCTGATTGATGCTTTGCAGATGCGCGCGCACTGCGCCGCTGGTCACGCCCTGGTCGGCCAGCAGGAAGGGCGTTTGCGAGTTTGTTGTATATACGGTTGCGTGCATCGCCAGCAGGAACAGGTACAGCGGCCACATATCGAGCAGCAACCGCCAGCCGGGTTTGGCCGTCCTGTCGTTGGCCGCCACTGTTTTGATCTTTTGCGACGCGGGCAGCAGCAGACTTCCGGGGATCAACAGAATAAGCGCAATCGCCGGGAAAAGCGCGAAAGAGGCCCGCCATTGGAAGGCGTCGCTCAGAACCCCTGAAATATTCATGGCGACGATTCCGGCCAGCGAAGAACCGGCCATCTGCAATCCGAGAACGCGGGGTCGCAATTTGGGCGGAATATGTTCGCCCACCAAAGTCGTCGATGCGGCCGATACGCAGGTCGCGACCGCGCCGATCAGGAAACGCGAAATCAGCAGTGGCCAGCCCTGCAGCACCATTCCGGCCATGCCGATGATGCCGAAGGCCGCAATCATCCATAGCATGATCGAACGCGAAGAAACGCGGGAGAGCAGAAAACCGGCCGCGATGCCGCCGGCGACGATGCCCATGGTCGGCATCGCAATCAGCATGGAGCGGCCGACCGGAACTTCTTTGGCGATCTCGGGCAGGATCGGCTGCAGGATCGTCAGCATCATTCCGACCATCGACGGGCCGCAGACCATAACCACGATGGTGATTATGCCGAGAACGCCACTGGGCAGCGTGCTTGAAGATTGAGCTGAAATGCTTGCGGCTTTTGCTGTGACAGGCTCCAATTTCCCCACCGTTCAAAGGCCCCGTTCGCGATATCGGCACCACGCACGGACAAGCCGGGCGAGCAATTGGAGGCGTTCCCCAAACCTTAGGGACGGTAATCCGGCTTGTCGAGCAAGAAGCTTTGCCTGAACGCCGTCTCTTCGATATCCTTGTTATCTTATATAGAAAAGCCTGTCCGACAACGGGCTGATTGGGGGCACATGCGCTTTGTGACACGCGACGGTGTGCGGCTGGCTTATGTCGAAGCCGGTTCAGGGGATCGGTCGATGCTGCTTGTCCACGGCATGCAGTGCAATCACACCCATATGCTCGCGCAGCTCGAGCATTTCTCGCGCACTCATCGCGTTGTCGCGGTCGATATGCGGGGACACGGACAAAGCGACAAACCGCCGAGTTCCTATTCCAATCGGGAATTCAACGACGATCTGGTATTTCTGTGCCGAGAGTTGGGCCTCAGCCGGCCGGTTGCGGCTGGTCACAGCTTCGGTGGCAGCAATCTTTTGCATCTGGCGGCTGAACAGCCGGATGTGCTGGGCGGACTGGTCATACTCGACTCCGGTATCCGAACCCTGGCGAACAAAGTGGGCGAACTGGGCGTCGTAGGCGAGCTGACACAGGAGCAGCGGCGCAAATTCCTGGGCGATCGGCTGTTCGGTCGCGACGACCCGCCCGATCTCAAGGGGCGTATCCTGGATGAGATGCTTGCCGTTCCAGATCATGTGGCTTCGGCAATGCGCGAAACGGTACTCGGCTTCGACGGCGGGGCGGCTTCGCGCCGGTGCCGAATACCGGCGCTGTTTCTCCTGGCCGATAAGCCGTTCACCGACGCCGAGACCTTGGCCGGACTGGGCGACAACTGGCGCGTCGGACAGGTTGTGGGGGCCGGTCACTTTATCCAGATGATAGCTGCGCCCCAGGTCAATGCGATGATCGAGCGGTTTCTGGAATTGGAAAAGCTCTAAGCGCAAGCGGGTCTTAAACTATCAGGGGAGAGAGTTTATGAAATTCGATCGACGTACGATGCTGCAGCAATCGATTACCGGAGCGGGCTTGCTTCTGGCGTCGACCGCATTGGCTCAGACCCAGAATTGGAGCGCACCGGACGCCGACGTGCCGAGCGCCACATTGAAGTCGATGGTGTTCCAGTCGAAGCGGCTCGACGCATCTACGGCCGATTATCGCAAATGGTACATCGAGGGGCATGGGCCGGATTACTTGTCCTTCGCCGCGCCCTACCTCGAGCGTTATTCGCGGATGTTCGTCGAGAAGACCTATATGGGGCCGGTCGATTTCGACTGCGTTTCCGAACTGGCGCTGCGTAGCCGAGAGGCCGGGTTGGAGAACGCCAAGGCTCTCGATTCACCCGAGGGCAGGGCGGCGTTGGCGCGCCATCCCAAGATCGGCACCAAGCCGGGCCCCAACGAGGCGCATAACGGGCAGCATCGCTTCTCGGTGGACGAACGGCTTTTGTCGGGGCCGCCCCGCGGATACGATGCGCAGGGTCTGCGCAAACAATTGGTGCTGGTGCGGCGAAAGCCGAATGTCGACCAGGAGGCGTTTCTCCACGCGCTCAGCAAGTTCGGTTCCGGCATCGCGCGAGACCGGGCGGACTCGATCTACAGGCTTGTCCTTTCCATGGCGGTCCCCGAGCCGAAACGGGCAGCGCCGATGTATGATGCGGTGTATCTGATTTGGCCGAACAAGGAAGCCAACCTGGCGTCCGCCTTCGCCGGGGCACCTCCAGAGGCGGAGGTCGTCAATATCGTCGACGTGATGACCTATGAGCCGGATCTGGGTGCGCTGTAATTCTTGACAAAGCACTGAACCAATCTTCGCAGTTTTTTCTATCTTTACTATCTTGTATAAGATAGAATCATTATATAATCGACATCCTTCCGGCGGCCGCGGTCGCTGCTGCATTGTTGGGTTTTTGATTAATTGAAGCCAAGGCTGGGCCTTAAGGCGCGCGTCCGAACACAATCCGGCCGGCATAAAAAGGGGAAAGACATGTCAGGAAAATTCACCGCATTACTGTGCATCAGCGCGAGTGCCATGGCCTTAACCTATGTGCAACCCGTACTTGCGCAGCAGGCCGATCAACCAACCGCACAGGCCGGCGGAGGTCTTGAAGAGATCGTGGTTACGGCGCGCCGCAAAGACGAACAGCTGCAGGCGGTGCCGGTGGCGATTACCGTGATCAGCGGCGCCAAGCTGGAAGACGAACGCATCCAGACCCTGGCCGATCTTTCTTTTCAGGCGCCCTCCTTGGCGTTCCGCAATGTGCAGCGCGATGTCGACGGCATCGTCAATATGCGCGGCCTGACGGGTGTCGTTACCTACTTGGACGATGTCCCGATCGGCGGCGTCTCGGTTCCCGGCACTGGCGGCAGCCCCGGCCCGGGCGGCGGCGCCGGTCCCGGGGTGCTCTATGATCTGGAAAATGTGCAGGTTCTAAAAGGGCCCCAAGGAACGCTGTTCGGGCGCAATACGACGGGCGGCGCGATCTTGCTGCAGGCCAAGAAGCCGACGGATAATTTCGAAGGCTATGCTCAGGTCCAACTGGGAAATTATAATGATCGTGAGTACGAAGCCGCGATCAATGTCCCGATCATCGCCGACAAGCTGCTGTTGCGCGTATCCGCCAATGTCGCGCAGCGCGACGGATTCACCAAGGCGTTGACCGGGCCGAGCGGCGTTAAGGACCTCGACAATCGGGACTACTGGGCGGAACGCGTACAGCTGACATGGCGTCCGACCGACGATTTTGAGAACGATATCCTCGCCTTCTCGCTCTACAAGCACGAGAACGGCACCGGCGTGGTGCTCAACTATATCAACCCGGTAATCCAAGGCGGCGCTTGGGGCGGCCGGCCTGGCGGCATTGAATGCCGACTTAACCGAGCAGAATGCCCTCGGTCCGCGCACGCTTGTCGGGCATAGCGACCCCAATCCGCTGGACAAGGATTGGAACGTCGGAATCCTGGATACCGCAACCTGGGAAATCAACGATCATCTGACTTTCAAGAACCTCGCCTCCTATATCGACAATAAGGTCACCATCAACCAGGATCTGGATGGGTCGCCTGCAGTCCTTCTCGATCAGACCAATGTTCACGGATGGGAGACAGACACCGGTCAGATTACCGAAGAGGCCCAGTTTCAAGGAAAGGCGCTCAATGACAAGCTGAGCATAACGGCGGGCGCGTTCGGCCTGTATGATCATCCGGAAAACAGCACGACCAACCCGAACGAGAACCAAGCGACGGAGGTCACGAGTAGTGGAGGGCTGGGTGTCCGCGTGATCACGACGCTCACCAACGTCCAGGAGCGCAGCCAGGCGGTCTATGCCCAGGGAGATTACGATCTTTCCGGCATCAGCGACGTTCTCGAAGGGCTGAAGTTTACGGGCGGCTATCGCTATACCTGGGATTGGCGGTCGGTGGCCTTGGGCCAGTATACGACGATACCCACTATCGGGCTGAAGCTGTGCTCCCAAACCGGCCACGATGCGAACTGCGTGGTTGCGGGTGACGGTTCCTTCCATTCGCCTAGCTACACGATCGGTATGCAGTATCAGATCACGCCGGACATGTTGGCCTATGTGAAAAGTTCCAAAGGATATCAGAGCGGCGGCTTCAATCTGCTTTCGCCTTTTGCCGCCGGCAAGGAATTCCAACCGGAATATCTCAAGGACGTCGAGGTCGGGTTCAAGTCAGACTGGGACTTCTATGGCATGAAAGCCCGTACCAACATCGACTATTACACCGGCTGGTTCGACAATATTCAGGCATCGGTGCCGGTGGTGAATCCTTTGAACGGTACGACGGTTACCTTGGTATCGAACGCCGCGAAAGCCACGGTCCAGGGTGTTGAATTCGAAGGCACTTTGATCCCCGTCAAAGGCGTCGAGCTGACCGCGAATTACGCCTACAACGGAACTCAATATCAGAAATTCGTTTCGTCGTTCGGGAACTTCTCCGGCGAACCGTTCCTCTATGTCCCGAAGAACAAATATACGATCTCGGGAAAATACTATCTGCCGATCGACCCGTCTTTCGGTGATGTCAGCGTCCAGGCGGCCTGGAATTGGCAGGGCCATGTCTCGCTGGGTTACGATCTTGGTGATCCCGGAAGTCAGTTCGGCGATGTGAAGACGCTGGACCTCAACGTCTCCTGGGACAACATCTTCCAATACCCGGCCGACCTGACCTTCTTTATGACCAACGCGCTGGATGCGACCTATACGATCGGTACGTACGCACTCTACACGACGTCGGGTTACGTCTCCTCGATTTACGGGGAGCCGCAGATGTGGGGCTTCAAGCTGCGCTACCATTTCGGGGAGCCATCCGGCGAACCCGCATCGGCCCAGGCGGCCTATACGCCGCCGGCCGCCGTTGCGCCGATGGCTGCACCGAAGAGCTATCTGGTGTTCTTCGACTTCAACAAGTCGGATCTGACGCCTGATGCGACGACCATCGTCGACCAGGCTGCCAAAAACGCCGGTCCTGCCAAGGTCACTCAGCTGACCGTCACCGGTCACACCGATACGGTGGGGTCCGACGCCTACAATATGCGTCTTTCCCGCCGCCGTGCGGAATCGGTTGCGGCAGAGCTTGAGAAGGACGGCATCCCGTCGTCTGAGATCGAGATCGTGGCCAAGGGCAAGCGCGACCTGCTGGTCCCGACCAAGGACGGGGTGAAGGAACCGCAAAACCGGCGTGTTCAGATCGTCTATGATAACGGGGCGACGTCGTAAGGGCCGGGAAGCGGCAGTGCAGGCAAGCCCGCAGCGCCGCTATCGGCTGATCTCATCCGACAGCCATGTGACAGAGCCCGGCGACCTTTGGGTCAGCCGGGTTCCCGCAGCCTTGCGCGAGCGCGCACCGCGTATCGAGAGGCTGGAAAGGGGCGATGCATGGGTCGTCGAAGGGATGAAGGACCCGATCAGTTTCGGATTGAGTTCCTGTGCCGGTCTTGAGCCCGGCCAGATGAAGGCTTGGGTGCGATTCGAGGAGATGCGGGCGGGCGGCTATGACCCGGCGGCGCGTCTGGAGGAACAGGACAGCGACGGGGTGGATGCCGAAGTCCTTTACCCGACGCCGCGGCTTGCAATCGGGATCACTGCCCATCCCGAGGAGGCTTATCATCTGGCGATGGTTCGGGCCTATAACGACTGGATGTCTGAGTTCGTCGCTCACGCGCCGGACCGGTTCGGTGGGCTGATGATGGTGCCCAATCGGGGCGGGGCGGCAGCGGCGGTGGCAGAGATCAACCGGGTTATGGATCGACCCGGAATGCGCGGCGTTGTGATGGGCGCTTGGCCTAACGGCACGATGGCGATCGAACCTGAGGACGATCCGGTCTGGGCGTCGCTCGTCGAACGGGGCCTGCCGCTCACCATCCATGTTTCGCTTACCCAGACAATGCCGGCAGCAGCCGGTCAGGTGAAATTGCCCGGATACGGGCGATTTTTCGACGCGCCGAACCGGATGATCGAGATGATCTTCTCAGGTGTATTCGATCGTTTCCCG
>Ga0182030_10010083_pt1 | contig 19272 bp, 18 predicted proteins | sample 812S3MmetaG_FD_121299 | JGI IMG/M metagenome (GOLD analysis project Ga0182030, IMG submission 121299) | Permafrost microbial communities from Stordalen Mire, Sweden - 812S3M metaG (Illumina Assembly) | ecosystem: Environmental > Terrestrial > Soil > Wetlands > Permafrost | place: Sweden... | reverse complement strand
GGGGCGGCGGGCAGGATTAATGTGGTGGCCACGGCGCTGCACGCGCGCATGCGGGTGGAGGAGTTCGCGCAGTTGGACCTGGCGTACTCGCCGCCGTTCGCGCCGGTTTGGGACCCGATACTGATCGCGGCGCAGCAACTGGCCAAAGAACTGGGGTAGGGCGGCTCAACTAGCGACGTGCGAGCTTCGAAGCGGATTGACAGGCTGAAGCCTGTCCCACCTTGGCGCGGCGGAATACAAAACTAACCTCTAGCCAACTACTTATAAAAGACCTTTAGTTCCTCGAAATATATGATTCCTTGGGGCAGGCGTCAAGCCATATAATCTAAAGTGTCCGTTTAGTTTTTCTAAATGATATGGAACTGGGGCAATTGCGGGTTTTTCTGGCGGTGATGGAGACGGCCAGCGTCACGCGGGCGGCGGAAACGGTGGGGTTAAGCGCGGGAGCGGTGAGCCAGCAGTTGCGCGCCCTGGGAGCCGGTCTGGGGGTGGAACTGTTCATGCGTGAAGGGCGCAGGATCGCCCCGACGCAAGACGCGCTGCGCCTGGCGGAATATGCGCGCGCGATTCTACATCAGGTGGGCCGCACGGAGCAGGAGTTCAGCAAAGACGAGACCGGCGACAAACGTCCGTTTCACTTCGCTACCGGGGCGACGGCGCTGATCTACCGTCTGGGCAAGCCGCTGCGCCTGCTGCGGCGGAGGTTTCCGCAGAACGAGATTCTGGTGACGGTGGCGGCGACGGAGGAAATCGTGGCGGGACTGTTGTCGCGGCGGTTCGATCTGGGGCTGCTCTCCATGCCGGTTCCCGAGGACAAACTGAACATTCTGCCGCTGTTTGAGGAAGAGTTGATGGGGCTTCGTCCTTCGCATGGGCGGGCGGGTGGCGCCAAGCTGGTCCATTTGCAGCCGGGGGAGCTGAGGGATGCGCCTTTTCTGCTCTATCCGCCGCGCAGCAACATGCGGTTGACGATCGACACGTTCTTCCACCAACTGGGGATTGCGCCACGGGTGATCATGGAGGCGGACGATACGGAAGCCATCAAGCGGCTGGTGGAGTCGGGTTTCGGGTACTCGATGCTGCCGGAGTTTGCGCTGCGGGGGCGGAGCCGTTTTTTGCAACTGTTCCGGGTGGCGGGGCACCGGTTGGTGCGGCGGCAGGCGTTGGCGATGCCGCGGACGGAGTATCCGCGGGCGCTGACGCAGTCGATCGCCGGCGAGATTCACGCGGCGCTGGTGGGGAAGTGAAGGGAGAGTTTGCAGACGCGCGGCTCTGATACCATTTAGGTATGTCTGAACATGGACTTTTCTCGCTGACCGGCCAAGCGGCGGTTGTTATCGGAGGCGGCGGGGTTCTCGCCGGGGCGATGGCCACGGGTTTGGCGCAAGCCGGAGCGGAGATCGCGATCCTGGACGTGAGCAAGGAGGGCGCGGACGCTCGGGCGCGCGCCATCGAGGAACAGGGAGGGGCGGCGATCGGCGTGGGCTGCGACGCGACGAGCAAGAGCAGCCTGGAGCAGGCGCTGGCGGTTGTGCTGGGGCGCTTCGGCCATGTGGACATTCTGTTGAATGCGGCCGGGGTGAATTCGGGCACGCCGTTTTTCGAGATTGCGGAGACCGAGTGGCACCGCATTCTGGATATCGACCTGACCAGCGTGTTTCTGGCGTGCCAGGTATTCGGCAAGGCGATGGTGGATGCCGGAAACGGGGGTTCCATTATCAACATCTCTTCGGCATCGTCGGGACCGCCGCTATCGAAGGTGTTCACTTACGCGGTGGCCAAGGGGGGCGTGAATCAGATCACGCAGTTTCTGGCGCGCGAGCTGGCGCCCAACAACATACGGGTAAACGCCATCCTGCCGGGCTTCTTCCCCGCCGAGCAGAACCGCAAACTGCTCACGGAGGAGCGGGTGGCCAGCATTATGGGACATACGCCCATGCGCCGCTTCGGCGAGAGCGCGGAACTGGTGGGGGCGGCGGTGTATCTGGCGTCGCGGGCAGCGTCCTCGTTCGTGACCGGGTCGATTCTGCGGGTAGACGGCGGTTTTACGGCGATGACGATCTAAAACGCGGGGAAGTAGGGGTGGTCCTGTAGCTCTCAGTGCGACGGAATGGAGCGTACGGGACTTTTTCGGGGAAGCTTCTGGTGCACAATCCTAGTTAATGACCATTACCTATCCAAATGGAACGGTGCGGAAGGCAATCGTGCTCTCGCATGAGGAAGACGAAATCCGCGCCGCGGCCGCTGGTTGCGACGACGTGCTGGTTTTCACCCGCATTGAAGGGACCTGGATCTCGGAAGAGATCGAGCCGGTCACGTTTGAGTTCAAGTGGCAGCGTGGCGTGGCGCCCGCGGCCTGGTCCGAGGATGAATGCGTTTGCCCCCAGGAACTGGCAGACCGGCTGATTTCGGGGCTGTATGCGGGCTGTGAGCGGGACGAAGACGAGGCGAACAGGATTTATGTTTTCGTCCCGGATGGGAAGCGGGTCGCCATCCATCGCAGGGATCTGGTACCGAACTAAGGAGCGCGCCGGCGCCCTACGGTTGGGAGATTCCAACCGCATGCAGGGGCGCCTCATGCCAGCCGCCGGAAACCGGTAAGATTTAGTTTATGGCTTCACGGCGGCAGCATCCGCTTCCCGATCCCGGTTCCCAGGCGCCCGGGTTCCGGCTCTCCGGGCTGGAGGGTGGGGACGCCACGCTGGCGGAATGGACGGCGCGGGGGCGCGTGCTGGTGGTGTTGTTCAAGGTGACCTGTCCGGTGTGCCAGTTGACGATGCCGTTTCTGGAGCGGCTGCACGGCTCCGGGGGGCTGGCCATTTGCGGCATCTCACAGAACGACGCGGCCGATACGCAGGAATTCAACCGGTATTTCGGGGTCACGTTTCCCACCTTGCTGGATTCCGAGGACGACGGGTTCCCGGCGAGCAACGCGTACGGCATATCGAGTGTTCCGACCATGTTCCTGGTGGAGGCGGACGGCGCGATTTCGCGGGTGATCGAGGGCTGGAACAAGGCGGACATGGAGGCGCTGGGCACGGTGGCGGGCGTGAACCTGTTCCGGCCGGAGGATAATGTTCCGGCGTGGAAAGCGGGTTGAGGATCGCGCAACTAAGCTCCCGGGCGGGAGCCACGCTAAACTGGAAGCAGACCGATGGCTAACAAAATCGAAGAGATTCTGGGTACGGCGGCGGCTATCGCCAAGGGAATGGGCATCACCTTCAAGGAAATGATGGGGCCCACGGTAACGGACGATTATCCCGACGCGCCGCCGAAGTTCGAAGAGCGTTTCCGCGGCGTGCACGTGCTGCAGCGGGACGTCAACGGGATGGAGAAATGCGTGGCGTGCTTCCTGTGCGCGGCGGCGTGCCCCTCCAACTGCATTTATATCGAAGCGGCGGAGAACACCGCGACCGCGCGCATTTCGGGCGGCGAGCGTTACGCCAAGGTGTACAACATCGACTACAACCGCTGCATCTTCTGCGGCTACTGCGTGGAAGCGTGCCCGACCGACGCCATCACGCACGGCCACGGATTCGAAGTGGCCAGCTATAACACGGCCACGCTGGTGAAACGCAAAGAGGACATGCTGGTGGTATTGGCGGCAGGAACTCACTAGAGGTTTCGACGGCTGCCTGAGGAAGTGTGAAAAAAAACAAAGAATCTCGCAAAGACGCAAAGGCGCAAAGAGAACCCTGTTTTGTTTCTTGGCGATCCTGGCGGCTTGGCGAGAGATCGAGCCGGCTGCAACGATTTTTTCACGGCTTCTGACGGTCGCGGCTCCGATCGGAGCCGCTATTCCGCGGGCGAACCACGTTAATTCGCCAGCGGGGTTTTCTCGGCGTGGTCCACAACCAGGACGTCGACCGGGCCTTTGCGCTTTTCCAATTTCAGGCCGAGCTGCTTCTGCACGGCCTCGAAGATGGAGGGGCCGTCGGCCGGTTCGGGCGGCGGGGCGTCGGGAGCCGCGGAGGGGAGGCTGTTGTCGCGCGCCCAATCCAGTTTGACTTCGAAGAATCCGGGGATGGCCGTCTGGTCCAGCACGGGAGTGCGGGTGAAGCGGGCGATCAGGGTGGCCAGCATGAGCATGGTGATGCGGTTGTGGTGGATGTGGCCCAGGCCGAGACTGTTGCTGACTTCGATGGGCGGTTCCTGGGCGGGTTTCAGCCCGCGCTGGCCGTTGGGCGCGGTGAGCGCGTAGTAAGAGAGGACGCGCGGTTCGCGGCGGAGCACGAGTTTGAAGCGGTCTTCGAGCAGGGTGCGGAGCATGAGGTGGGCCTGGTCGCGGGGCGTATCGGGCGCGGTCTTGGCCAGGATATCGAAGCGCACCGCCTTGTTCTTGATCCAATCGGGCCCGGCGAGGAGATCGTCGGTGGTGATGTCGTAGGCGAAGCGGATGCACTCGGCGAGCGTGGTATTGGTGAGGGTGACGACGCCGTTGCGGTAGGTTCCGAGGTTGGCGTAGTAGAGGTCGGCGCCGTCCAAGACCACGGGTTTGAGCGATGCCACGTCGAATTCGGGGCGGGGCGCGGCGGGCTGGCCCGATGCCGCGCACGCGGCGGCGGCGATCAGCAGGGCGGCGGTGAGCGCCGGTCTCATGGCAGCATGCCGATCTGCTTCAGCCAGTCGCCGAGGCGGAACTGCCAGGAGGTGGCGGCGGGCGACGGGTTCTTGGTGTTGGGGTTGATGCCGAAGCCGTGGCCGCCGGTGGCGTAGATGTGGACTTCGGTCTGGATTCCGGCGGCTTTCAGCATGGGGTAGAGAACCGAGAGGGCGGTGGAGGGTCCGCGGTCGTTATCGGCGCAGAGCATGAAAGTGACGGGCATGTCCTTGGGAATGGTGTAGGTGTTGGCGCGGATGCCGGGGTAGATGAGGGCGTCGAAATCGGGGCGCGAGGTGGGGCGGTCGATGGGGTCGGCGGCATCGGGTTTGCCGGCGTCGAAGCGGGTGGCGGCGAGGGCGGCTACCTCACCGCCGGCGGAGAAGCCCATGATGCCGATGCGCGCGGGGTTGAGGCTCCATTCGGCGGCGCGGGCGCGCAGGAGGCGGATGGCGCGCTGGGCGTCGGCGAGGGCGTGGTCCTCCACCTTGTAGGTGGACCCGGGTTCGCGGGCCAGGCGGTATTTGAGCACGAAGCCGGCGACGCCGATGGAGTTCAGGTATTCGGCGACGTAGGTTCCCTCCTGATCGAAATTGAGGAAGGCGTGGCCGCCGCCGGGGGCGATGATCATGGCGGCGCCGCTGGTTTTGCCGGCGGGCGGGAGAAAGACGGTCAAGGAGGGCTGGTGCACGCCGGTGACCTTGAGGTAGCCGTGGTCTTTGTTGGGCGGCTCGACGACCTCGGCGGCGGTCTTGCCTTCGGAGCCGGGGGCGCCGTTGGGCCAGAGACGGATCTCGGCGGGGGTGGCGGCCGGCGAGACGCCGCAGAGCAATAGCAGGAGTACGGTTGCGCGCATGGCTACGATGATACTCCAGACGCTGGGGCGAAGGCGCGCCAGAAGCGAGCGCGGGCTGGAGTATGATGAATCCTGGCTGGCCGGAAAGGATTGTATCCGGCCACTTGCCGGCCTGACATGCCCAAACCACGCCCCGCACAGAACGCCGCCCGGCGCACGCTTGCAGACAATCGCGGGATTGAGGGAACCTCACAGGCCGGCGTGTTGCTTGCGCTGTGCGGCGACCTCTGGATTTACCTGCTGCTGGCGGCGGCGGTGCTGGCGGTCTACGGCCAGGTGGTGCACTTCGACTTCGTGACCTATGACGACCCCGACTATGTGACGGCGAATGCGCACGTGCAGGCGGGGCTGACCTGGGCAGGCGTGGCGTGGGCATTCCGTGCCTCGTTCGCCGGCAACTGGTTTCCGCTGACCTGGCTCTCCCACATGCTGGACTGCGCTCTTTTCGGCATGGACGCCGGCTGGCACCACTTCACCAATGTGTGGATACACGCCCTGAGCACGCTGGTGTGGTTCGCGGTGTTGAAGCGCCTCACCGGGGCGCGCTGGCGGAGCGCGCTGGTGGCGTTCGTGTTCGCCCTGCACCCGCTGCATGTGGAGAGCGTCGCCTGGGTGGCGGAACGGAAAGACGTGTTGAGCGGCCTGTTTTGGGTGCTGACGCTGTGGGCTTATGCGGCCTACACCGATCGCCCCGGACCTGTGCGGTATGGGTTGACGCTGTTCCTCTTCTGCCTCGGCCTGATGGCCAAGCCGATGCTGGTGACCTTGCCGGTGGTGCTTCTGCTGCTGGACCGCTGGCCCTTGCGGCGGGGCACGAAGATTCTGGAAAAGGCGCCGTTCTTCGCGGCGTCCGCGGCGGTGTCGGTGGTGACGGTTCTGGTGCACGGGAAGGTTGGCGCGACGGCCTCGTTGGCGCTGATTCCGCCGGTGGTGCGCCTGGAAAACTCCCTGGTTTCGTACGCCGCTTACTGCTTCCAGACGCTCTGGCCGGTGGATCTGGCGGTGTTTTACCCCTATCCGCTGGGGTCGCTCGCGGTGGCGGCCGCGATGGCGGGCATCGCGCTGGCCGCGGTCACGGGGCTAGCGATCCACCTTTTTCCGCGGCGCCCGTACCTGGCCGTCGGGTGGCTGTGGTACCTGGTCACGCTGCTGCCGGTCATCGGGCTGATTCAGGTGGGGGCGCAGGCGCGGGCCGACCGCTACACCTACATCCCCATGATCGGCCTCGCCATCGCCGTGGTTTGGGGAGTCTCGGACGCGTTGGAGCGTTGGCCGCGCATGCAAGTGGCGCTGGGCGCGGCAGTGTGCCTGGCGTGTATCACCGTCACCTGGCGGCAAGTCGGGGTTTGGCGGGACAGCATCTCGCTATACCAGCACGCCATCGAGGCGACATCCGGCAATTATCTGGCCCGCTATAACCTGGCGAGCGTGCTGGAGACGCGAGGCGAGCTCGCCGAGGCTGCCGCTCAACTGCGCGAAACCGTCCGCATACGGCCGCGCTTTGCGCCGGCGCACGCCGCGTTGGGCCAATTGCTCGCCAAACAGGGGTTGGCGGAACAAGCCCTGCCGGAACTGCGGACGGCGGTGAGCCTGCGGCCGGACCTGGCCGACGCCTATATCGGGATGGGGTCGGTGCTGGGCACGCTGGGACGGAACGACGAGGCGGCGGCGGCATTCTCGGAGGGGGTTCGCCAGGAACCGGAGAATGCCGATGCGCGTTACAACTTCGGGATCGTCCTGGCCCAAGGGGGTAAGCTGGGGGATGCCGCGCGCGAGTTCCGTGAGGCGGTGAAACTGCGGCCGTCCGATGTGGAAGCGCGCTTCAATTTGGGAATCGTTCTGGCAAGGTTGGGACAGGCCGATGAGGCCATCGTCCAATTCTCGGAAGTGTTGCGGATCAAGCCGGATTTTGCGCAAGCCCGGCAGGCGCTGGAAGACCTGATGGGGCGTAAAGGGGGCTAGGGGGCGGCCATGTTGACAGACGACGAAAGGCGATCGTCTGTCCCACCTTTGGCGACAAAAAAAGGGAGCCGGTTTCCCGGCTCCCTTGAGGTGAAGTAGTTACAGCGCGATTAGAAGTGGAGGCGCAAGCCGAACTCCATGTTGCGCGGAGTGGAGGAAGTGCTGGTGATGCGGCCAAAGGTGGAGGGTGTGGTGACCGTCATGGTCGGATTGCCCATGACCACGTGGTTAAACACGTTGGTGAAGGCGATGCTGACGTCGGCGCCCATGCCTTCGCGGAAGGCGGCGATGGTCTTGTGGACGCCGAGATCGACGTTCCAGCGGGGCAGGCCGCGCATGGCATAGCCGCCGCAATTGCCGTCCAAGCCGAGGATGCACTTGCGGAACTCGGCCAGCACGGCGGCCGGATCGGCGAACATGTTGATGCCGGTCGGGTTGGTGGTGCCGACGCCGCCGGAGCCCGGGACGTTGTAGTGCGCCGAGCTTCCGCCGGTGTACGGGGCGGCCGCCGGAGCATTGGTGGAAAAGGCGGTGGTGGCCGAAGAAGTGGTGCTGACTTCGCCGAACGCCTGGCAATCGGTGCAGCCGCCTTCGCTATAGGCGGGAGAAAACGGGTTGCCGCTCTGCGCGGTCAACAGGGGCGAGAAAGTCCAGCCACCCAGCACCTTGCCCACTACACCCTTCTGGCGTTCGAAGACCCGGGGTGTGTAGTAGAGGGTGACGTTGTAGACGAACTTGACGTCGTAGCTCTGCAGGCCGTAGTTGTTCTGCAGGTTGTAGTTGTCCAGCGCCGTATTGGAGCTGGTGGCCTGCGAGGTATTGCCGGTGCCGAGGGCGCGGCCCCAGGTGAAATTGCTGGTGGCGGTAACGCCGTGGAAGTCGCGGATGCGGTGGGTGATGAACAGCGCATTGTAATTGCCCCAGCCAAGAGAGGTATTCAACAGGTAGGTATAGCCCTGGCTGTTGAGACCCGCGCCGAGGGGCTGGGCCACCAGGCTGCGGCCGAGAATCCAACCGGGAGCCTTATAAAGCGCCGTCCACAGATCGGACACCGCCGTGTTCTTGAACGCAGTGGTGTTCTTGGCGGCCACGGCGGCGGTGCAGCTTGCATAACCGGCGCAGTAGGCGCCGCCAGAGCCGCCGAGGGCGGTTTCAAAGAACGGCTGCGCGGTGGGCGTCGCGCCCGAGGCCACCGCGAGGTAGGTCTGGGCATAGGCATTGGCGAAGGTCTGGCCGCCCAGGGTGGTCATGTAGGGAACGGAATCCAGGTTGATGGGCAGCATCTCGTCGCGGATGATGCGGCCGATGTAGCCCACTTCCATGCTCACCGTCTTGTTGACCTGGCGTTGCAGGCTGACGGTGAGGTTGTCCGTGCGTTCCGGCCGGTAATTCGGATCGAGCGCGGTTACGTCGGAAGCGCCGGCGTTGGTGCCCACGCCCGGGAGGTACGGTTGAGCCAGAGTCGGGGAAGCGTAGGGCAGGGGAGCCGACATGCCGTCGGTGCCGATGCGGAAGGCGGTGCTAGGGTCCACACCGTTGTTGCCCAGGCACTGTCCGGTGCGGCTGACACCGGTGCAGGAGACAGCCTGTAACAGACCGGGGGGCAACAGCGGCACGAGCACCTGGTTCACGCCATTGATACGGCCGAAGAGGCGGCCGTAGCCGACGCGCAACACGCTGGCATTGTTACCCAGCAGGGTGCCCAGGAAGCCATCGCTGTACTTGGGATTCCAGGCCACCGAAAAGCGCGGGCTGAAAGCCCCGTAAAACGGGTTGTACGGGTACTTCTTGCCGGCGCCGACGTTGTTCACGGTCGCAAAACCGAGCGTCGGGTTGTAGACCGAACCGGCCAGCGCCGCTTTCTCGCGCTGCGCCATGTAGCTGGCCGCGTCCACCGGGGAACCGTCCTGATAGACCATGGTCACCTGCTGGGAGTTAAGCTCGTGCGGCGGCATTTCCAACTGGTAACTGATCCCGTAAGAGAAGGTAACAGTCGGTTTGACGTGCCATGTGTCGGCAATGTAACTGTTGTAGTAAGGAATGACGCTCTGGGCGAGGGCGGCGGAGCCGATGGGGCCGAGCGCCAGGTTGCTGCCGGAGCGGGTGTAGACCAGCTGCGACTGCGCCACCATGCCCAACACGTAGGAGTAATAGGTGTTGAAGTTACTTGCCTGGCTGGAAGGCATGCCGGTGGGATAGGTGAAGTTGCCGAAGTTGATGTTGGACGAGGTGATCTGATAGACGATTTGGTTGTTGATGCCCTGGCCGTTATCGGTGCGCGAGTGAATATCGAAATTGTGCTTATAGGATCCGCCGATCTGGATCAGGTGGTTGCCCTTGATGATGGTCAGGTCGTCTTTCAACTCGTGGTCCTTGCCGTCCCAATAGCGGGTGCGCGTGTTCTGCGTATTGACATTGTAAGGGATGAGCGCGTTGGTGCTCTCACCGGCGATTTCCACGGCGCCGCCGAGGCCGGCAAGCTGGGGCGGATCGCCGAGGCTGAACCACTGCCAGAAATTGCGCGAGTAGCTCCAGCGGAAATCGTTGGTAATGGTGGGCGTGATCGAACTGGTCAGACCGACCACCCAGAACGAGGGTTTCTGCACGCGCGGCGCGGTGGCCGTCGGCGTGCCTAGGGTAGCGCCGCTGGTCAGGCCGCCGATATCCACCTGGTTGGTGGTGAGGCTGGTGACGTTGGTGTAGCGATAGGTGGCGAATAAGCGATTTTTCTCGTTGAAATCGTGGTCGATGCGGGCCACGTAGGAGTTCGATGTCAAGGGCGCGCGAACGGTGGAGATGTAGCCGCCGACGTTGGCGCCATCACCGGCCGCACCGGTAAAATCGGTGGGCATCGGCATATAACTCCAGATCTTCTGCACGACCGGGTTGAGGCCGATTCCGCGCGGGTCGCACAGGCTGGTTCCGCACTGCGCCGGCTGATAGGTAATGCCATTCACCGTGACCGGATTGGGGTTGAGGTTGTATGCCTGGTACTTGCCGGTGGCATCGGCCACCTGGATGACGCCGGCGCGCAGCAGCGCGGAGGGCGAGTTACGCTCGTAGGGTCCCACGTTGGGGAAGCGGCTGCCTTCGTAATTCACGAAGAAGTAAGTCTTGCCGCCCAGGAGCTTGGGAAGGAGCACGCCGCCCAGGGAGCCGCCGAAGCGGTCGCGGTGGTTGGATGGCAGCGCGGTGTAAGTAAGACCTCCCGACGGTGTGTGATTGTTGGCCCAGGAGTTGGCCGCACCCACGTTGGTGGCGAAGTAGTATCCGTAAGCGGAACCGTGGTAATTGTTGGTGCCGCGCTTGGTGACCATCTGCACCTGGGAGCCGATGGAGCCGGAGAAATCGGCGGTCTGGTTGAAGCTGCTCACCTTAAACTCTTCGATACTTTCCACGGGGGTGGGAATGATGCCCGAGGGGCTGCCGTTGGTCTGCGTGCCGCCGGTGCCGGTAAAGTTGGTGACGTAACTGGTATTGTTGCCGGCCATGTCGTCGGAGTTATTGCCGCCATCCAGGGTGAACACGTTCTGGTCCGAAAACGATCCGGCCGTCATGCCGCTGGGCGAGGTGCCCGGCTGCAGTACGGCGAGGGTGGCCGCGTCGCGCCCCATGTTGGGCAGCTTCATCAGCGTTTCACCGGTCAGGGTGTTACCCACGGTGGCGTTGGTGGTCTGCAAGTCCGCGCCCACCGTTGCGGCCACTTCGACCGTGGTGGTGGTGGCGCCGATCTTCAGCACCGCATTCACGGTCATGGTGGTGCCCACGTCGACTTTCTGGGAGTTGACCTTGTGCACCGTGAAGCCCTGTTTGCTGACATAGATCGTGTAGGATCCGGGCGACACGTTGACGAGTACGTAGCGTCCGGTATCGTTGGTGAGCGTAGTCTGGGTTTCGCCCGTGGCCGAATCCACGAGACGGACTTCAGCTCCCGGAACGGCAGCGTTTTGCTCATCCGTGACCAGGCCGACCACGGTAGCGGACGAAGTTGCTTGCGACCAGGCCGCGGTAGTCCCGAAGCCTATAAGTATGGCCAGACTTAGGATGAACAGTCTGGTGGCGATACAGAAAGAACCGTTACGGCGAAAACTCATTTCCCCAATTCTCCTCAGAGTTACGTAGATTGGACTCTCAACGTGGAATGCTCCCGTGCGAGAGAGTATTGGAGTGAGTCTAGTGGAGCGGTTGGTGACTAGTCAAGAAGAATTTTTGGATAGGGCTGAGAAGGTAAGCTATTGAATTAAATCGTGTAGAAAGCCGACAGCACTCTATGGATTTACGGAGAATTGGCCGTGAAATAGCCGGTCGAAGAGGGGCATTAGGGCGATGGGACTACGCGTACTAGACGCCTTGGTAACGTGGCATTCTGTCACTTTACCGCCAGCCACGCCAGAAACAGACCGTCCGGCTCGACGTCTTCCCAGTAAGAGACGAAGCGGCTGGAAACCTGGCGGCAATCGCGCCGCAACAGGCGCTCGAGTTCCTTGCGGCTGAACCATTGCTCCCATTCCGGAGTGTGGAGGCGCCCCCAGTGTTCGGCGTTCTTATCGATGATGGCGATGCGGCCGCCGGGCTTGACGACGCGGCAGATTTCGCTCACCGCCTTTTCGATCTCCACGGCGTGTTCGAGGCTCTCGGTGGCGTAGGCGCAGTCGAAGAAGGCATCTTCGAACGGAAGCTCGGTCATGGCGCCGGCGCGGGTGTGAATGCCGGCGGGGACATGGCGCAGCATCTCCGCGGAGATATCCAGGCCCCAGAGTTCGGCGCGCGGTTCCTGCTCCTGGAAGACGCGCGCGAAGCGTCCCTTGCCGCAGCCCACGTCGAGGACGCGGCGGCCGGCGAGATCGCCCAGGTGGTCGCGAATCAGCTTGACGTGATAAATGCGCGGATCGATGGTGGAGGGAAAATGCTCCTCGTCGCGGGAGGCTTGGTCGAACGAGGTTTGAATGCGGGCGCGCAGCTCGGGGGTGAGCTGCGCGCGAGGTTTTCGGGAAAAGAGACGCTTCCAGTTCACTTCAATGCCTTGGCCTTCGTCAGAGAAGGACCGCTCCCTGAGAAGCTGTAAAGATGATCGGTTGGCAGGCGGACCCAGGGGGTACCCCGCCTGCCCCACAAAACATGGAAGCCGGATCTTTTATGCCCGCGTCAGGAAAATCGGCAGGCCGACTTTTCGATCGTAGATGGGGCGGTAACGGAGGGTGTTGTACATGGTGGCCACGTCCACGCGGCGCGGTCCGAGTTTGGGATCGGGAATCCCGACCATGCGGTAACAGCCGTTGGAGATGGCCGTCATGAGGCCGCGCTCGCCCTTGGCGATGGCGTCCAGCGCCATGCCGGCGAAGGTGGAAGCCACCATGCGGTCGACGAAATCGGCGCTGCCGGAGCGCAGGTCGTAGGTCAGGTCGCTGACGATGGTTTCCTCCCCAGTGGAGGTCTTGATTTCGTTGCTCAGGTCTTCGGCCACGGACATTTTTTTGCGATGCCCGAAGGCGTCGGCTTCGCCGTATTCCTTCACCGTGTAGCCTTCCCACTCGGCGCCCTCGCTGAGCACGACGAGCGAGTAGTTGCTGGGGTTGTTCTTCTTGTCGGTGACCAGCAATTCGATCAGCTTGGGCAGGCTCACCTTGTACTCCGGAATGCAGCACCGCAGGCTGGTCACGTACGCGGTATAGAGCGCGGTGTAGCCGGCGTCGCGGCCAAACACGCGGAAGATGCCGACGCGCTCGTGGGAGCCGACGGTGGTGCGCTGCCGCTCGATGGCGTCCATGGCGCGGGTGATGGCGGTGGAGAAGCCGATGCAATACTCGGTGTTCTGCACGTCGTTATCCATGGTCTTCGGCACGGCGATGACGTTGAAGCCGTGGCGGTCGAGCTCCGCGGCATAACTCAGGGTGTCGTCGCCGCCGATGGCGATCAGGTAATCCAGGTTGAGGGTCTCGATGTTCTTGAGCACCGCCTTGGTGACGTCGAAGACCTTGGAGGTGACACCCTTTTTGGTAGACTCCCGGACCGGGAAATCCTGGCCTTCGAGCAACGGGGGCAGTTTCTTCATCTTGGACGGATTGGTGCGCGAACTGTGCAGATAGGTGCCGCCGGTGCGGTCGATGGTGCGGGTGTTCTCGCGATTCAGCGGCAGCACGTAGCGGGTGCGGCTCGCCGGATCCTGCAGGTTGACGTGTGTCAGACCTTCCCAGCCGCGGCGAATTCCAATCACCTCGCAGCCGATTTCACTTCCACCGTATACCACCGTCTTGATTACGGAATTCAGTCCCGGAACGTCGCCGCCACCCGTGAGAATACCGATACGCTTTGCAGCCATGATTGCTCCTCTTCTTCGATAGGGTTATCTTGCAGATCGGAAAATCTCATTATAGTTGATGGCTTGCCATTGCGCGTGCCGAACCGGTATACTCACGCCGATGCGCCGCGTAATGCAAGCCGGCTTGATGGTTCTGCTGATGGCCGCTGGCGGCCGGGCGGAATCGGCGGGCTGTAATGCGGCCGCGCCCAACCCCAGCGTGCTGGTGGAGGTGCCCGGGCATCCCTTCGGGGTGGCCATCTCGCCCGATGGATGCTGGGTTTTCGCCACCCTGGTGAGCGCGCCAGGGAAGCCGGCCGGGCTGGCGGTGCTGCGCCGCGATGGCGGACGGTTGACCATGGAGCGGGTGGTTCGGCTGGCCGGCGAACCGACCGGCATCGCGATCACCCGCGATGGCAAGCGCCTGCTGGTGGCCGCCGGTAGCGCGCTGGAAGTTCTCGACGCGGCGCGGGTGGTGTCCGGCGGCGGGAATCCAGTGGAGGCAACCATCCGCGATGGCCGGAATCCCGGCAGCGTCTATGTCAATGTGACCGGCGACGGCGAGTTCGCTTTCGTGAGCCAGGAAGGCGCGGCGGCAATCGCCGTGATCGATCTGGCAAAGAAGACGGTGGTTGGCCGGATTCCGGTGGGACGGGCGCCCATTGCGCTCGAGTTTTCGCTTGACGGGAAGCTCCTGTACACGACGTCGCAGGCGGCGCTGAAGGAGTGGGGCTGGCCGGATGTCTGCAAGCCGGAGGGCGCCCGTGTGCCCGCGGGCGCGCCCCGGCATCCGGAAGGCGCGGTGGTGGTGATCGATGCGGTGAAAGCGCGCCGCGATCCGGCGCAGGCCGTGGTGGCGCGCATTCCGGCGGCATGCAGTCCGGTGCGGCTCGCCATGCAGTCCGACGGCGCGCGCATTTTCGTGACAGCGCGCAACAGCGACGCGGTGCTGGCGTTCGACACGGCGAAACTGCTCAGCGACGCGGAGCACGCGCGCATCGGCATGGTCCCGGTGGGGACGGCGCCGGTTCCGGTGATTGCCCTGCGCGGCGGGGAAACGTGGTGGTAGGGAACTCCAACCGCTTCGGGGCGGCCGGCGGGGGAGGGAAGTCGCTCACCGTTCTCGATGGCCGGAAATTTGCGGATGCGGGCGGGGCCGACACCGGCAGCATTCCGGCCGGCGATTTCCCGCGCGAATTGCGCCTCTCGCCCGACGGAGAGACGCTCTTTTTGACCAACTTCAATTCGAGCACGGTGCAGATGTTCGATGTCCAGCGGCTCGGCGAGGTGAAATAATTATGGCAAAGGCGATACTGAGAGGGTTCAATCAGGGGATCATCCCCACCATCGCGGTGTTCAACAAGGCCAGGACTCCGCTTGGCTTCGACCTCAAAGACTTCATCGCGGCGATGCAGGTCTATGTCGACGAACACGTGGCGCCGGTATGGGGGACGCCGGCGAAACTGGTCTACAGCAGGGACTTCGTCAAAGGCGCGTGGGCGATGGTGTTCCTGGAAACGGCCGACGAGCCGGACGCGCTGGCGTATCACGATCTGACGCCGGAAGGGCTGCCGGAGGCCAAGGTGTTCGTCAAGACCACGCTCGACGATGGGGAACTGGTGAGCGTTTCGGCGTCGCACGAGCTGGTGGAGATGCTGGTGGATCCGGCCACCAACCTGATGACGACCGGACCCGATCCGAAGACGATTTATGCGTACGAGAGTGCCGATCCGGTGGAGGCGCTGGATTTCGAGGTGCGGGGAATTCGCATGAGCGATTTCGTGTACCCGGCGTATTTCGAAGACTTTCACAAGCGAGGGTCGGTGCAGTTCGACCATTTGAACAAGGTCAGGAAGCCGTTTCAGATTTTGTCCGACGGCTACCAGATTGTCTTCCGGCGGGGGAAGTGGACGCAGGTCTACGGTTCCGTCAAGAAGGAGAAGGCGTTCAAGAAGGAGGACCGGCGGGGCCACCGCAGCGAACAGCGCAAGGCGAAGGAGTTGTTGCCGGCGGATGTGAAAGGGATCAGGCGGGTGGAACGGGCGGTCTGAGTGGGAGGGGGTTCGCGGCCTGTCCTGGAGCGGCCGGGAGGCCTGTCCTACTGTGCCAGTTCCACCAGGCTGCGGCCGCAGATCATGCTGGCCTCGTGCTTGTTGCCGCCGGGACCGGGCCAATGGGTCTCCAGACTGAGCCAGCCGTTGTACCCGTCGCGCACGAGGGCATCCACTTGCCCGCGCCAGCCCACTACGCCATCGCCGAGGGCGCACCACAGGGGCGTGTGCCCGTCCATGGTGCAATCCTTGGCATGCACGTGTTGAATGCGCGAGACCGGCAGTTTGCCGTAGCCTTCGGGGAAGGCCTTTTCGCCGGACACCACCGCGTTGGCCGGGTCCCAGACCACTTTCAGGTTGGGGTGGTCGAGCGCCGCCAGCAGGCGCGCCGTCTCGGCACCGGTAGCGATATTGCAGGCGTGCTCGTTTTCCAGGCCGATGATGACGTGGTGCGGCGCGGCCTGTTCGGCCAGGGCGTGCAGGGCTTCCACGATACGGTCGAAGCAGACTTGGGGATCGACCGTGCGCCAGTACGAGAACACGCGGATGATGCGCGCGCCGGTGCGTTGGGCGATCTCGAGAGAGCGCGCCGTCAGCCTGGGCTGATCGGCGAAGGTGTGTTTGGCGGCGAACATATCCTGCTGGAAGCGGGCATCGACTTCAGGCGAATCGGGCAGCACGCACTTCAACAGCGGCGACGCGATGGAGATAATCTCCAGGCCGGCGCGGCGCACGATCTCGATGGCGCGGGCCAGTTCCTCATCGCTGAGATCGACGATGTTCTTGCCGAACACCATGCGGAGCTCCGCGCCCGTCATGCCGATGCCGGTCATGGAGCGGACGGCAATTTCGATATCCGGCGAAAACTCGTCGGTAATGGCGGCGACTCGAAAATGTGGGGGCATGCAAGCTCATTATAAAGCGCGGCAGTGCGAAAATAACAAAGATGCCCAGTATCGCTTCATCGGTGGAAATGGTGCCGCGCTCGCGGATTCGGGAATTGGCGGAGATCGCCATGACCATGGACGGTGTTTTGCGCCTGTATTTCGGGGAGAGCAATCTGCCTACCCCGGAGTACATCAAACAGGCCGCCAATCGCGCTCTGGCCGATGGGTACACGTTCTACACGGAGAATGCCGGCCTGCCCACGCTGCGCGCGGCGCTGGCCGATAACTACCGCAGGCTGCACGGCGTGGCCTTGGACCCGGCCGGCGAGATCGTGGTGACCGCCAGCGGCGTGCAGGCGTTGCACCTGGGGATTCGCTGCGTGCTGAATCCGGGCGATGAAGCGCTGGTGCTGACGCCGGCGTGGCCCAACGGATCTTCCAGCATCATGATGGCGAATGCCACGGCGCGCCAGGTGCCGCACCCGCTGGTGGAGGGGCGCTACACGGTGGATTTCGCGGCGCTGGAAGCGGCCGTGACACCGCGCACGCGCCTCCTGCTGTACACGTCGCCCTCCAATCCGCTGGGATGGGTGGCTTCGGACGAGGAACAGCAGGACCTGCTCGATTTCGCGCGGCGCCACGGATTGTGGCTGTTGGCGGATGAAGTTTACGACCGCCTGTACTATGCCGGGCGGGAGTTGGGCGAGCCCGTGCCTTCGATTCTGCGCAAGGCCACGCGCGACGACGCGGTGATGGTGGTGCATTCGTTTTCCAAGACGTACTGCATGACCGGCTGGCGCGTGGGCTGGCTGGTGGCGCGGCGCGATCTGGCGGAGAAGGCTACGCAGTTGAACGAATTCATTGTCTCGCACGCGCCCACGTTCGCCCAGAAGGCGGCCGAGACGGCGCTTGCCGAGGGCGAAAGCGAAGTGCGGCGCATGCTGGCGAATCTGATGGCGAATCGCGATCTCTGCCTGGACGCGCTCGGCGGCTTGCCCGGCGTGACGGTTCCCAGACCCGACGGCGCGTTCTACCTTTTCCCGCGGGTTGCGGGGATGACGGACTCGTTTGCGTTTTGCCGGGAGTTGCTGGAGGAGACGCGCGTGGGCCTGGCGCCCGGCGTGGCGTTTGGGGCGGGCGGTGAGGGTTCCTTCCGCATTTGTTACGCCGCGGAGCTGAGCATCCTGGAACCGGCCATGGAGCGGCTGACGAAGTTTTTGCGATCGCGCGCGTAGCAGCGAGGGGGCGCGCGTTACAGCCCGATATTGATTCCGCCCATGCCGAAATCCGGTGGCACGATTTCCAGGAAGGGCACCTGGAGGAACTCCGCCACGCGAGCCGCGATGGCGACTTCGGCACCCTGCCCTCCCATCAAAACCACATTCCCAACCGAGGTCTGCGAAGAAGTCTTCTGGTGATCGAGCGGCAGTTCCCGGCCGTCTTTGAAAACGATCACCGACTGCCACACCAGCACCGGCTGGGGCACGGAAACGTTCTGATTCCCGGCGGGAGGGGAGTTGTCGACGCGCCACTGCTTGCGGGTCTCGATGCGCAGAACGTCGGCAATGGCATAGGTGGTGTCTTGCGCGCCGATCAACCGTTTCTTTTGATAGGAAAGTTTGCCGGTCGTTTTATTGGCGCCCACGGTGATGGAAGAACTGAGACAAATGGCGACGATGCCGACGATTGCTAGCGCGAGGGCGATCCAGATCGCGTACGTATTGGAAGCACGGAGGAAGATCGCGACGGCCAACCCGGCCACAACGAAAACGGCTCCAATAGCGATGCCGGATGCGCCGCCCTCCTGGAGCACCAACTCTTGGTCCGACTGGCTAATGATTTTCATGGCGATATTCTCCTCCAATTTGTATGGAGAATCAAGAAAGCGCCTCGATCTATGAGGACGAGCCCGACCCGGTCGTGCGCAGCCTCGAACTCGGCTGCGCGCGCTACTTCTTGGGGGGATATTTGGCAATCGATTTCTTGACCATGTCGTCGAGCTTTCCCTGGATCTTGGCGGCGTTGCTTTTGTCCTCGCGGGCGATGCCACGCCAGAGCAGGGCGCGCGTGGTGCCGTCGCGCAAATCGATGACCAGGGTGCCCTCGGTGTAGGGAACCCGCACGACGCGCGTCCCCCACCATCCGGCGGGGTACCTCTCCACTTCCGTTCCGCGCGCCGACCCGAAGTGGTAGCGCACGTTCAGATCGGTGGGCCCCTGCGCCACCACCAGGCCCTTAGCCGAGAGATCGCGTACGATGTCGGCCTCGATCCGCTTCTTCACCAGTTCGCTGTTCAGCGCCGGATTCCTGCTGTTCAACTGCCCGTCGCGGATGGCGAAGGTCTTGTACCTGCTGAAGTCGACGCCGGGGTCGAATTCCACCGTCACATTCTGCGCGAACGCCGCCGCTGCGGCCAGTAAAGCCGGGATGAGCACCCTCATGATCCGGTTACGATAGCATAAGTGGCGCGGCCCTTCGTGGCGGCAAGCGCCGACTGTCGCGGCAAAGTGAGAAGTTCCTAATAGGGCAAAGTAGAAAGTTCCTCTTGACAGCAGAAAACTGGAAGGATGGAACGAATCGCGATGAACCAGGAGGAACGAGATTGGCTGGAGTGGTTG